>ERZ842401.129-NODE-129-length-96823-cov-10.863808_pt1 | contig 96823 bp, 41 predicted proteins | sample MGYA00521270_ERZ842401 | MGnify/ENA primary metagenome ERZ842401 (study PRJEB31892, sample SAMEA3878208) | bioreactor metagenome | biome: Moose rumen | place: Sweden | collected 2011-10 | study: EMG produced TPA metagenomics assembly of the PRJEB12797 data set... | reverse complement strand
AGCTTGCCGTAGGCATCGTACACCTCCACATTCTCCATTCTCCATTCTCCATTCTTAATTTGTACAACGCCGTTGGTCGGGTTAGGATAGACGACCACATTGTTCAATTCGTGGCTTTCGATGCCGTCGGGATTCGTGGTGAAGGTGATGGTGGCAGAAGGATCGCTCGTCTCACCATTGGTGCAATGGGCAATCACCTGCACTTCGTAGGAGGTCTCCGGGGTGAGGCCCGTCAGCGTATGCGGGTTGCTGGAGGTAGTGCTGGTGTTCCAGGAGGTGGCACCAGCCACTCTGTAGTTGACATCCCAGTTGGTGACATCGCCCTGTTGTGTCCAGGAGATGACCACAGAGTTCTCGGTGATGTCGGAAGCCGTCACGTTCGTCGGGACAGCACAGGTGTCCTGCGGATGGCTTTGAGTCGTGAAGGTCAGCTCGTTGCCGTAGGTCGTGCCGGAAGCCGTGGTGGCAAAGGCGCGGAAGGTGTAGCCCGTGCCGGCGGTCAGGCCCGTGAGGTCGTAGCTCATCGCAGTGCCCGTGGCGTTCACTGCCGTGTAGCTGCCGCCTGCGGTGGCCTTCCATTCGAAGCCCTGGGCCGTAATAGTTTCACTACCGGCCGTCACCGTGCCGTGCAGCGTGGCTGTCATCTCGCCGATGTTGCCGGCAGCCTCTGTTGTCACCGTGGGAGGTGTCACGGAAGATTGTGTGGTAAAGGTGGCGGTAGCGGACCAGTCAGAGCTGTGGGTGCTGTCACACACGGCCTTCACGTGCATCTCATACTGCGTGCCAGCGGTCAGGCCCGTGAGGTTGTAACTCGGCGTGCCCGTTACGTTGATATCGCTTGACCAGCTGCCGGAAGGTTCTCTGTATTGGAGCACCCAGTCGCTTTCGCTGCCAGCCGGTGTCCAGGTGATGGTGGCAGATGTCTGTGCAATGTTGGAAGCCGTCACATTGGTGGGGGCGTTGCAAATGATAGGAGCCACTTCCACCACGATGTTATCGACATATCCTTGGTTGTAATTGGAACCCGACACTTGCGGAGCCTTGAGGGCTATGTATTTGCCCGTGCCCGTATAGTTGGCAAAACGAACCGTATCGTTGATGTATGAGGTGCTTGACGGATTAACGGTATCCACTGGCACAAAGGTGCTGATGTTGGAGGGATCGGTCATCACACCCACAATCAGCATAAAGTTGTAACTGCTGCTGCTTCTGCGGGCACCCATAGAGATCTGCAGCGTGTTCATCGGATAAAGCGTCGGGTCGATGCCGGGCAGTATCGCGTACTGGTCGCTGTAAGAAGAGGAGGTGAACGTGTAGAATTTCAAACTCTTGCTGCCGTTTTGCGCGTAAGTGGAACTATTGTAAACCTGAGGCATTCCCGTATAGGAGGTTCCCGCATTGTAGGAAGTCCAACAACCGGGCAGTGATTCCTCAGTGGAAGATGTGGTGCCCGCCACGCCCTCAAACGTCTCATTGTAAGGCAGCGTGGTGATGTCCGAGCAATTCGTAGTGAAAAGGGCGATCGGTGTCCACGTTGCAGAGTACTCTCCGTTGCCGCAGGAGGCAAGCACCTGCACCGCATAGAGGGTGTTCGGATTCAGATTGGTGAGTACGTGCGTAGGCGAGCCCGTCACAAAGACCGTATCATAGTTCTGGTCCTGACTGGCTTTATAGCGCAACAGCCAATCTGTTTCAGTGCCGTTGGGTGTCCAAGAGACATCGGCCGAGGAGGCTGTGATGTTGTTCACACTCACATTGTCGCGCACAGGAGGGCAGGTCGGGGCGAGGGTTATGGCAATATCGTCCACATAGCCCTGGTTAAGGGCGGTGCCATTGTTCTTGATAGCCCAGAGGGTGATACGGTTACCCGTGCCGCTCCAATTGCGGAAATAGACCTCCTTGCTCTCATAACTGTCGGAGGTGAAAACCACCGTATCGCAAGGAGTGAAGGTGCTGGCATCCATCTCATTGGACATCACACCTACCACCAAGGTGAAGTTGTTGTAGGAGGTGGACGACTTCTTGGCAGCGAGAGTCAGCTGCAAGTTCTGGATGGGATACAGGGTGGTGTCGATGGCGGGCAGGATGGCGTATTCGTCACCGTATGAGGAGGCCGTGCCAGTGAAGAACTTCAGGCTTATGGTCCCGCTGTTGGCGTATGAGGAACCGCTATACAGGGTCGGGCAACCCAAGTATGTGCTCATGGTGCCGTTGTTGATATAGTTCCAACAAGCAGGCAGGTAGTTGGAGGTGGCAGAGGCCGGTGCGTCCGTGTAGGTGTCAAAGTTCTCGGTGTAGGGGATGCTCATCGGGAGACAGTTGGTGGTGACGGTCACGGAGGCGGAGGCTCCAGAGACACTGCCCGCGCCACAGTCGGCTTTTACCCGAATCTCATACATTGTGTTCGGTGACAGATTCCCTAACGTGTAGGGGATGGAGGCTGCATTGGCTTCAAACCACGTGGAATCTGAAGTGGGGCGGTACTCCACAATCCAATTGCCTTCGGTGCCGGTGGGTGTCCAAGTCAAGGTCACCGCATCGGTGCTCACACTTTGAACCGTCAAATCGTTTCGCACGCGCTGACAGGAAGGCATAGGCGACAGGCTGATGTTGTCCACATAGCCGCCGTTAATGGAAACCCCAAGATAGTTGGGAGCCATCAAGGCAATGTGGCTGCCCGTGCCTTGATAATGGTTGAAATAGACAAATTCGTTCACATAGTCGATGGAACGGATGTACAGCGTATCCACGGAAGTGAAGGTGGTGACATCGGTCGGGTCGGACATCACGCCCACCACAAGGGCGAAATATTCGTAGGAGGTGCTGTTCTTGCGCACATCGAACTGCAGCTGCAGGGTGTTGACTGGATGCTGCTGCACGTCGATTTGCGGCAAGATGGCATACTGGGGTGCATACGCCGAAGCCGTTCCCGTATAGAAACGCAGGGTGCTGGTGCCGGAAGCCGCCTGAGTAGTGGTGCTATACACATACGGACATCCGCTGTAGGTGTTGGTGCCGGCATTGATGTAGTGCCAGCAGACCGGCAGGTTGTTCAACGATGTGGAGGCGGAGGAAATACCGCTGTAACTGTCAAAATTCTCCTCAAACGGAATCTGCGTGAAAGGATAGCACTCGGTGGTGAGGGTCATACGGGTGTAGTTGCTGTAGCCCGTGTTGTTCGGGCAAATGGCGCGCACATAGATGTCATAGACAGTCCCGTCGGTCAAGCCGGTCAAGTTTACCGAATCTTGGGTCACCGTGATGGGACTGACAGAAACCACCAAGTCGCCTTGAGGCACAACATACACTTCCCAGGAGGTCTCGTTGCCTGCCGGGGTCCACGTGATCGTGGCCGATGTCTGTGTGACACTGCTGGCGGCAAGGTTCGTGGGAGCATCGCACTGCGGAATCATCTCCACCACAATGTCATCCACATAACCGCCGTTGGTGGCAGTTGATGACAAATCCTTGTTCAGGTACAGGGCTATATGGCGGGCCGTTCCAGTATAGGAGGCAAAAGAGACGGTGAAATCGTCATACGTGACATTGGTCGCTTGGATAGTATCCACAGGAACAAAAGATGCCGGGTTTGTGACATCCTCGATAGCTCCCACCACGAGGTAGCAGTCGTAGGAGGAGAGGTACTTGCGGGCGGCAAACGAGATTTGCAGAGTGTTCAGCGGATGAACATCCGTGTCAATCTCCGGAAGGATAGCATAAAGGTTGCCATAGTCTGTGGTCATCGACTGATTGGTGTAGAAATAGAGGCTGTTCATACCGCTATGGGCGTAGGTGGCATTCCCATAGATAACAGGCATTCCCAAGTAATAGGAATAGGAACCCGTGTTGATGCGGCTCCAGCAGTCGGGCAGCACCTCTTCAGTGTAGGAAGTCACACCGTTATAACTCTCGAAATTCTCATAATAGGGAAGATGCACCGGCACACACGGGGTGGTGAAGGTGAAAGACATCCAGCCACTCGTCTCGTCGCCACAGTCAGACTGCACGAAGAGAATATAAGTGGTTTGCGGGGAAAGACCTGTCAACGACAAGTTGTTGGTGGTGGTAAACTGGCTCAAGGAGGAGGACATTGTGAGATCCACCGAATCGATAGGACCATAGAAGTAGTTCCAAGAGGTCTCCGCACCGCCTGGGGTCCAGAGGATATCAGCCTCGGTGGCGGTCAAGTGACTCAAGGTGATGTTGGTGACAGGGTGACAGTTGGGGATATAGCGCACTGTGATATCGTCCACATAGAGGGTGCAGGTGACATTCTGAGGCACGCGGAAGGCCAAGTAGCGTCCTTGGCCCGTATAGCTGTCCGTATTGATGGCTGCATATTCCCATACATTGATGGCCGAAGGCGTATAGAAACCCGTTGCCACAAAAGTGGAAGGGTCGTTCGGGTCGCTCATCACGCCCACTTCCACGAGGCCGCCCTCAGTAGTGGTGTAAACTTGGAACTGCACTTGCAGGGAATCTGTCAGCACGGACGGTTCGAACAATGGCATCACGGCAATACCGTAATAGGATGATGTTCCGTATAATCTAAGAGAGCCTGAGCCACTCAGGGCTTGCACAGAACTCACGTGGGGCTTTTGGGTGGTGTAGTTGGTCAAACCCGTCCAGCAGGTCGGCATAATGCCTGAAGCGGCGGTTGCAGAGGCGGTGTAACTGTCAAAGTTTTCAGTATAAGGGAAGACGGCGTAGTCGCAAGGCGTCTGGGCTGTCACCGTCACCCAATCACTGCTGTCGGCAGCGGAACAAACCGAACGCATACGGAAGGTATAGATTTGGGAAGGAAGCAAGTTCGAAATCGTGAACGGAGAAGAAGTGACAATGCCTTCGACAGTGTAGTCTGCATCGGTGGCACTCTTGTATTCCAACATCCAGGCATTCTCACCGTAACCGGGCACCCATTCCAAAGTGGCACTCGTGCCAGTCACGTCAGTTACCAACACATTCGGGGCCACGCAGGTGACATTGGAGTTGCACTCGAAGCCGAAACGGATGTTGTTACGATATGTACTGCGCGTACCCGTAGTGCCGGGATTGAACGGATCCAGATTCGTGCCGAGGTACTTATAGACAACGTGGCAGTTGTTCTGCGAAGCAGTGCTGCTGCCGTGAGCCGTGTAATAGAACTTCACCGTTGAGGTGGAACCCACCGGCACGCCGGTGTTGTCATCGAAAGTGATCACGAGGTTCTCACTGCCATTGTACGGGAAAACCGTGTCAAGCACTATCGTGTTCCATCCGTCGCCGCCCGTCATCCAACGGATATTGCCGCTATAGACGAGCGTGGCGTTGTTCAATGGCATAAAGGTGTTCGGTATGTTGTGCTCAACCGAGTGCATCATATATATATTGTAGTTTCGGGTAGTGTCCACCGAGCCGGCATAGCGGAGAGAGATGGAAGAAATGTTGCCCGGGACAGGGCCTAACTCTGAAGGCTCCCACAACTGCTGGCAAAGCGAGTAGCCCGATGTGGCCGACGTGGAAGCATACGTGGGCACATAGTAAGTGGTAGAGGTGCCCGTGCCAATCGTGACATCCGAAACACCCGACAGGCAGCCCGTGCGGAAAGTGGCCGTCAGCATATCGGAATTGCCGGAAGCACATTCTGTGTACAGGCGCACTTCATAGAACGTCTCGGGGTTGAGACCCGTCAGCATCAGGTGGTCGCCAGTGGTCGCAACGGGCGTGGACCAGTTGTCCATACCCTGCTCCGAATATTGCACAGCATAGTCAAGTGCATTATAGGGGGCAGAATTCCACGTAACCAACGCGGTGGAACCTGTCACCTGACTGACACTCAACATACTGGCTTCGGGACAATCAGGGGCCAGATCCAATTCCACATCGTCTAAGACAGCATAGCGGGTACCGCCTGCGGGAAGATAGAAGGCTAAATAGATGGGGGCGTCGTAATACTCAGGGATAACAAGCATTTGAGGATACCACGTGTTCACGCTCTCATAGTCTGTCGGATAGAAATCTTTGAGTATCACCATCGAGTCAGGATAGTTGGGATTTGTGGTGATACCCACACGCAAGCGTCCGTAGTTTTCGCTTGTTTTCAGAATGTTGAAACGGAGAGCCAACGTGCCGGCGGCGTATTGCGACACATCGATGGCTTGTGAGGCGGCATACGAATAAGTCGTGGAGGTACTGTAAAAATAGAGGGCCCCCACGCCGGAAGCATGGTAGTTGGAGTTGATGAACGGATATGGGGCCGCATTGTCGTTCAAGGCTGTCCAACAAGCCGGGAATGCGCCCGGCGTGGAGGACGAGGTGCTGGTGGACGTGCCGTGCGTGTCAAAATTCTCCACGTATGGAACCGTTGTCGGCGCGCATTTTGTGGTGATGGTCTGCTTCTTGGACCACGGACTGTATTCGCTGCCGCAGTTGGCGCGCACATAGACATCATAGTCGGTGGAAGGATTCAGACCCGTGTAGGTGAAGGGGTGCTCAAAAGCCGGCATCGGATTGCCATTGTCGGGATCGGTGCCCGCAGGCACAGCCACGACCTCCCACTCCGTCTCGTCGCCCATTGGTGTCCAGTCTGCTGTCACACTATAGGGCTTCTCGTTATAGGCCGTCATCGCGAAGGGCTTCGGACAAGAAGGGATGACCGACACCATAATGTCGTCCACATGACCGGCATTGTAATAATAGGTTCCATAACTGCTGCCGGTGGAGGTGGCCTGCAACGGAGTCGGAGCCATCAGGGCTATGCGGTTGCCGTGTCCGGTGAAGTTGGAGAAAGGAACAATATAGCTGCGGTAATCTATGTCATCCAAAGAGGAGATCTCAATGGTATCTACCGGCGTGAATGTGCTGTCGTTCGCCCAAACACCCACATACAGGGTGAACTGATAATAATAGGAGTACTGGTCACTGGTGTTGGCCGCATGTTTGCGCGCACTAAATTCCAACTCCAGTGTATTCATCGGATGAAGCACCGTGTCGATAGGCGGCAGGATGACGTATTCGTCACCACCATATACGGTGGACGTGGTTTTATAGGAGGAGAAGTACAGGGCATTGTTTCCACTGAGGGAGTAGCTGCTGCTGTTGTACATATAAGGATAACCCGCATAACCGCTATAAGTGCCCGTGGTGTGGTTGTTCCAGCAGTTCGGAAGCACCGTGGTGGCCGATACAGATGTGGCCCCTGCGTAGCCGTCAAAATTCTCCGAGAACGGCAAACTGTTGATCATACCGCAAAGGGTCGTGCCCGTACACTTGTTGCTATACTCCGACATCTCCCCTGATGCGCAGTAGGAGCGCACATAGAAGTCATACGAAGACGAGGGCGACAGGTTGATTATATCCAAGTATGGTACTGTAGCGTGTTCCACGGTGCCGCTGCCCGGCAAGAAGCCGACGGGACCATATTCCACTTCCCACTCTGTGGCTGTGCCTGTCTCTGTCCAGGTGAGCTGAAGGCTGTTCTGGGTGGTAAGGCTATCGGTGATGGCAAGGAAGACCGGGCGTGCGCAGGCGGGAACTTCCTCTAACGTGACATTATCCACGTAAATGTAATTGTTGGCAGTGTTGCGGAAGGCTACGTATGAGCCTGTACCGGTATAGGAAGCAAGCGGTATCTCATACTTCCCGTAATTATTGTCCAATATGATATCGTTTCCTATCTGCACGAATGTGCTCGCATCGTTGGGATTGGTCATCATACCCACCTGCAGCACAAAACCGGCTCCCCTTGCATAGAAGGAGACCTGCGTGGTGCTCAAGTTTATAGCCGAACGGTCCATCGGCGGCATTGCGGCCGTATTCACCGTGTAAAAATAGAGGAAACCATTGCCCTGGTAGGCATTGGCACCCGTGTTTCGGTAGGGGTAGTTGGCGTGTTGGGGACCTTTTGTCCAACAGTCTGGCAGCGGATAGGATCCTGTGGCGGTCACAGTCTCGAAGTCGCAGAAATAGGGCAATGTGTCAATTTCCGTACAAGAGGTGGTGAAGGTCATCTCTTTCCAAGCGCTGACATCGCCGCCACCGCAGTCAAGCGCCACCCGGACACTATAGGAGGTGGTGGGGGTAAGTCCTGTGTATTGATAAAACGTATCGGTCAACTGGTAGGTGGCTACAGAGGATGAAGTCCAAGAGTCATTGGCCGGCTTGACTTGAAGAATGAAATTGCCCGGCGACACCTGCGACCCCCAGGTGATGATGGCGGAAGTGGAGGCCACACTCTCGGCAACCAAGTTGTACACACGGGGACAGGTGATGACCGGGGCAGTGAAGAGATAGTAGCGGCCGGCATTGGGCCAGTTGCCGGAAGCTATCGTGCCAGTCTGTCCCGCCGAATAATGTGTGGCTTGATGACTGGCATTAACCAACCAGATATCACTGGCATCAATACACATACCCACCTGACGCGACACATTGGGCAGAATGGGCGGCGTGGTCGAAGCATACACAATCTGGATGTTGTTGCTGCCCTCGAACAACTGCACCTGCCAACGCAACAGCGAAGGACGCGAAGTGGTGTTGTAGGTGGACATCGCAAACTCCACCACCAACACGCGGTTGGGAGCCGTCCCCACTATCTCCTTATATACATAGCAACTGTCCGTCTGATAACCGTCGCAACCCATAAAGTTGATTTTGGGGTTGTTGGCATTGGCATTCGTGGCATTGAACGGAGTGGAATAATTGGTCGTTCCCGTCACTGTGGGACCGAGACGCAAGTTACCGTCCGTATTGACCGAGAACTGCGTGTATGAGTCCTCTCCGAAAATAAAGGGAAACCCTATCTCCTGAAGGGTTGATGCGCGGCCATCTACCGCACCGGGCGCGATGATGGAGGTGGTGGTGGTCAATGGAATCCACTTGGTGGCATCTGTGCCCGTAGAGAAAGTGTAGGCATCAAGGTCTTGAGCGACCACTCTCCCTGTCAACATTCCTATGACAATTGTCAAGGTTAATAATAAAAACTTTTTCATTTTACTGTTTTTTATTTATATAAATGATTTTTCAAAAAAGAACGGCAAAAATAGTGTTTTTTCCTTACATTCATCAAAAAAGAATAATTGTACATAAATACTATTGTTTGTGGGATGCTGTTTTTTCTGCTGACCAATGCCAATTCCCGAAACAATAGCCCATGTATATCAAAACGCATTGACCACGCTTTTTACTACAACAACGTCAATTTCAATTTGCTATTGGTTGGGGGATTCCGCTCAACGCTGGCGCACTCCTGACCAACGCTATTGGTTGGGGGATTCCGCTCAACGCTGGCGCGCTCCTGACCATCGCTATTGGTCGGGGGATTCCGCTCAACGCTGGCGCGTTTCGCGGAATGGTGCGCCGCAAGCGGGGAGAAAAAAGGGGGAGATGGGCGGCGGGGTGGGGCGTGCCGTTGCCGGATTCTTTTCCCTCGCCGCCCATCTCCCCTGTTCCCTCCGGCGGGCCCCACCATTCCGCTGCGAACGCAGTGAGCAAGCGGCCCCCCCCCTGCCTATTCCAGCGAGCCCCACCATTCCGCAAAATTTTGCGGGCAAAATTTTGCGGAACCCCCAAGCATACCCACACAAAAAAAACGGTCCCCGGGGATTTCCGGGGACCGTGTTGTACGACGTGCGATTTGCGACTTACGATGCACGACTTCGCAAATCGCAAATCGCAAATCGTAAATCGTAAATCGCAAATCGGTCTTAGTTCTTCACGACGCGTTTCGTCACCACGCCCTTCTCGGTCGTCACGCGCACGAAATAGGTGCCCTTGGCGTAACCGCCCAGGTCGAGGTTGACGGTGTGGTCGTTCACATTCATCTCGTAAAGAAGTTTGCCGTAGGCATCATACACCTCCACATTCTCCATTCTCCATTCTCCATTCTTAATTTGTACAACGCCTGTGGTCGGGTTCGGGAAGACCGTCACGCTGTTGTCCAGAGTGTAGTCATTGATGCCCGTCGTTGTGAGAGTCACTGTCGCGGAGGGATCGCTCTCCAGACCGTTGGTGCAGTGCGCGATCACCTGCACGTCATACGAGGTGGACGAGGTCAGGCCTGCCAAGGTGGTGGTCGGCGACGTGACCGTCAGCGTGTACCAAGAGTCAGCCGCGCTCTCCTTGTAGAGCACATCCCAGCTGCTGGCCGTGCCGGGCGCCTGCGTCCACGACACCACAGCGGTGTTCGACGTGATATTCGTCACCGTCACGTTGGTCGGTGTCGGACAGGTATCCTGCTGCGGGGTCTGCGTGGTGAAGGTCATCGCCGCACCGTAAGTGGTGCCAGAGGCCGTGGTGGCGAAGGCGCGGAAGGTGTAGCCCGTGTTCGGGGTCAGGTTCGTGAGGTTGTGGCTCATTGTGTTGCTCGTGGCGGTCACAGCCGTGTAGCTGCCATTGGCCGTCTCTTTCCACTCGAAGCCGCGCGATGTGATGTTCTCACTGCCCGGAACTATCGTGCCGTGCAGCGTGGCCGCAGAAGAGGAGATGTTGTCGGCCGCCTGCGTAGTCACCGTGGGAGGCGTCACCGGAACAGAGGCAGTGGTGAAGGAGGCCTGGGCCCAAATGGAGGTCTCGGTAGTGCTGCACACCGCGCGCACGCGCACCTGGTATTGCGTGCCTGCCGTCAGACCTGTGAGATTGTGGCTCGGCGTGCCCGTCACATTGACGGAGTTCGACCAGTTGCTGGAAGAAGCCTCCTTGTATTGGAGTTCCCAGGTATTTTCGCTGCCGCCCGGTGTCCACGTGATGGTGGCCGAGGTCTGCGTGATGCCAGAAGCCGTCACACCCGTAGGGAATGCGCAGCCGCCAACCTGAGTGGAGTCGTAGTTCAGCACCAGATTGTCAACCATAGCGTAGGTGGTGGCGCTGCTGCTACCGTTCCGGAACGCGATGAAGCGGCCAGTGCCCGTGTAGTTGGCGAAGCTCACTTCGCGGCTCACCCAGTTGGTGATCGTCGCGTCGAACGGCACTGTGGCCACCTCCACGTAGGTGCTGGCATTCATCGGGTCGGTCATCACACCCACCGACAACGGGGTGGAGAAAGTGCTGTAACCTCTATAGGAAAAGTTCAACTTCAGCGTGTTCACTGGAATGGAAGCGTCTATCTCAGGCATCACGGCGATGTTGTAGGTGCCTGAAGTTGCATAGAAGTACAAACAGGCCACGGAACCCACAGCGTTGTAATTTGAAGAATTGCTGCAATATGGACGCACGGCATTGCCGGTTGTATATGTGTTGATTCTATTCCAGCAAACCGGCATCGGACCTGGAGAAGTGCTGGTGCTGGAAGAGGCACCGTAAGCATCGAAGTTCTGCGTATAAGGAAGCTGCGTGAGGGCGCCGCACAAGGTGGAACCAGAAGCAACATTGGACCACTGGCTCACATCGCCGCCGCCGCAGTCTGCCTTCACATAGAAGTCGTATGTACTGCTGGCACTCAGGCCCGTGATGGTCGTGGAGGGCGTGCCCTGCACCTGCACCGTGCTGCCCGTGCCTTGCGTGAAGCCGGCAATACCGTATTCCACCACCCAGTTGCTGGCCGTGCCGTTCTCGGTCCAGCTCAGGTTAAGGGAGGTGGTGGTGGGCGCGCTCACCGTCAGGTGCGTCGGCTTCGGACAAGTAGGTATCAAATCGATGGAGAGGTTATCCACGTAGGTGTAGCAGTTCGTGGTGGTGTAATGGTTCATAAAGGCTATGTATTGTCCTGTGCCCGTGTAGTTGCTGAAGACAACCTCCCGCTCTGTCCAAGTGCTGGCGGTGCTGGCCGGATAGACAGTATCGACAGGTATGAAAGTATTCGGGTCGGCCGGGTTGCTCATCACACCCACAATTGTTCTGTCTGTGGAGTTAGTGCCTCGGTGCATAAATGTTGCCTGAAGGGTGTTGATCGGGATAGAGGCAGCAAAAGGCGGGAGAATAGCCATATTATAGGTGCCGGAAGTGGCAACATACAGATACAATGAACCAGTTCCGGCATAGTGGGTGGAGCTACAGTACGGCAGTGCCGTGCTGGCTGTGTAGGTGCTGTACTTGGTCCAGCAAGGCGGGTATGCCGTGGCTGTACCCGTGCCGTAGTTGTCAAAACCCTCCGTGAAGGGCAAGGTTGTGATGGCATCGCAAGCCGTCCGGGCTGAATAGGCCGAGGAGAAGGAACTCAAGTCGCCGCCGCCACAGTTAGACTGCACATAGAATGTATAGTTCGTGTTGGCAGTCAAACCCGTGATGGTGAACGGGTTGCTGTTAGCCACCACTACGGTACCTTGGCCTTGCGTGAAGCCGGCGGGACCATACTCAATGTTCCAGGACGAAGACGAAGCGGGGTCGTTCCAGCCCAGCGTGATGGAATTTTCTGTTATGTTCGTAACAGACAAGGAGTTGGGTTTCGGACAGGTGGGAATGACATCCACTGTTATATTGTCCACATAACCCGTGTTGTAGGAACTGGAAGTCTGTCTTGGGGCCATAAGTGCAATGTAGGTACCCGTGCCCGTGTAATTGTTGAAATAGACAATACGCTCCACGTAAGTCGTGCCGGTTTCCACAATGGTGTCCACCGGGACAAAAGAGTTGCGGTCGGCAGGATTGTCCATCACGCCCACGATGAGGGTGAACTCGTTGTAGGAGGTGCTGTTCTTGCGCACATCCATCGTCAACTGCAAGCCGCTGATCGGATAGGTGTTCACATCGATGGCGGGCAGGATGGCATACTGGTCACCGTAATCAGTGGTGCCCGTGTAGGTGTAAAAACGCAATGCATTGGTGCCCGATGCTGCGTAGGTGCTGCTGGAATAGATGGCGGGATAGCCGGCATAACTGCTGTAGGTGCCGCAAAGGTGGTTCCAGCAATGAGGCAGGTTGTTAATGGAGATGGTTGTGCTGGTGGCACCGACAACGCCGTCAAAGTTCTCGGTGAACGGAATCGACATCGCACTGCACAACGTGTAGAATTCTTCCGTAACCCAAGGGCTAAGGTCGCCGCCACCGCAGTCGGATTGCATTCTCACATTATAGAGGCTGCTGGGATTCAAACCCGTGATGGTATAGGAACTGCCCGTCACGCCAGTAATACTGTTCCAGACCGTGTCTGAAGCTTCTTTGTATTCCAGATTCCAAGTGCTCTCCATATAGCCAGGAGCCCAAGTCACCTCCGCTGAAGTCTGATCAACATTGGAAATATGCATATTCGGAGCAGCACAGGTCACGGTGCTGTCGCAGATGCTGAACTTCACATTGTTACGGTAGGTGGTCGTACTATAGCTGGTGCCGCCAGGTGTGCTGGATATGCTGTACGTCTCGGTATCGCTGTACCAAAGATGACTGGTGTTTGTAGGTACGGTATGCACTCTATAGGTGTTGCCATTGACAAAGGTAGCATTCTCGTCTATGAAAATCAGAACCAGATTGTCGGTACCATTGTAATGGAAGGGCGTGTTGAAGTCAAAGGTGTTCCAACCCACGGTGAGCGTATGAGGACCTTGGAAGCAGAGTTGCGCATTCTGCGCAGGAATCCACGTCGAAGAGGTGCTTTGGGTGGTGTGCATCATATAAATCTTGAAGTTGCGCTGTTGTGACACCGCCGTCATCTCTATGGACAATGACGAAATGTCTCCTGAACCATTCAGCTCGGAAGCGAGGAATATTTGTTGGCTATAGGCATTCTTCCAATTTGAGTAAGACGGGAAATAGCCACTGGTGGATGTGCCCGTTCCAACGGCAAAATCTACAGAACCCAAACATTTGGTGCTGAAATCGGTTGTCGTCCACGTGCTCACGTCCGAGCCGCAGTCCGCCTGCACGCGCACTTCATAGTGCGTGCCCGGGGTCAGACCCGACAACATATAGGATGTGCCTGTTATGCCCGTTACGGGAGTCCAGTTGCTCTGGTTATATTCGGTATATTCCAACACAAAGCTGGAGGCAGAGCCCACAACGCCCTCTTCCCAAGTTATCAATGCGGAACCGGCACCGACATTCGACACCTGCACATTGGTGACAGGAGGACAGACAGGAGCCAAATCCACCACAATGTTGTCAACGTGGCCTGTGTTGTAGGTGATGCCGTTCATACCAACGTGCGGAGCCATGATTGTGATATACTTGCCCGAGCCTGCGTAGTTGCCGAAATAGACGGTGTAGTTGCTGTAACTGGTTTCTGTATGTACAATCGTGTCAACCGGCACAAAGGTGCTGGCGGTCGCAGGATCCGTCATCACACCCACGATGAGGGTGACATTGGCGTAGGAGGTGCTGTACTTGCGCACGTCCATCGTCATCTGCAGCGTGTTGATTGGATTGAGGTTCACGTCGATGGGCGGCAGAATGGCGTACTGGTCGCCGTAATCGTTTGCGGTGCCCGTGTAAGTGTAGAATCGCAGCGAGTTGGAACCCGAGGCGGCATACGAGGAGCTGTTATAAACAATCGGGTAGCCCGCGTAGCTGCTGTAGGTGCCGCTGAGGTTGCCCCAGCACACCGGCAAGTTGTTCACCGAACCTGAAGTGCTCCCCGTCACATTGTCGAAGTTGCAGGTGAAGGGCAGCGTCTGAAGGTCTTCGCACTCCGTGTCAAAGGTTGTGGTAATATAGTCGCTGTATCCACCCTGCGGACACACGGCGCGCAGATAGACCGTGTAATCCGTTCCAGGGGTCAGATTGTAGAGCGTCTCCGAGTTGGTATAGATATTGTACGTTGTGCCCGTGTTCATCGAGGCGTTGCCCTGCACCAGCACCATCTCCCATTCGTTCTCGTTGCCTCCTGCCGTCCAACTGACGGTGACCTCGTTCGTGGTGATGTTCGACACTTGCAGGTTGGTAGGATAGGCGCAGGCGGGGGCCACATCCAACAATATATCATCAAGATAGTTGTAAGAAGCTGATGTAAAAGAACCCGACGGCTTCGGCACCATAATGGCAATGTGGCTGCCTGTGCCCGTGTAGTTGGTGAAATCGACGTGGTGGTTCTCAATGGTCGTGCTGGTCAACGTCACCGTGTCCACCGGCACAAAGGTGGCGGCATTGGCCGGGTTGGTCATCACACCCACGATAATCGTGTTCACGTAGGTGGCGGTGCTGCTGTAGCGTCTGGCCTTGAAGGAAAGTCTCAGCGTGTTGATGGGTATCGTGTTGACGTCAATCTCGGGCAAAATGGCATACTGGTCGGCCGAAGTGCTGGCGGTGGTGGCGTAGAAGTAGAGTCCCTTGGTTCCTGAAGAAAGATAGGTTGAAGTGCTGCTGTACACCGTAGGACAGCCCGCAGCCGTGGTGCCGGTATTCAAGCGGTTCCAGCAAAGCGGCATCACATTGTCGCTTGACGAGCCGCCACGGTAGTTCTCAAAATTCTCCATATAGGGCAAAGTGCTGATACGGTCACAAGCCGTGTTTACGACACCGTGCTCCCAGGCACTTGTGTCGCTGCCGCAGTCGGCCTGCACATAGACATCGTAGAATGAGCTGTGCTGCAAGTTCGTCAGGGTGGCGGTCGGCGTATAGACCACGGTGGGGGTCATCGCGGAGGGATCCGTAATCGTGCCCTGAAGTCCGTAAACCACGTTCCACTGGGTCTCCGTGCCTCTTGGTGTCCAGGTCACATCAACAGAAGTGGTTGTGGGGGTGCCGGTGGTGTGAACGTTGTCCACGTGGTCGCATGCCGGTATCTCGTAAACGTCAACATCGTCAAGGTACATATAGCTGGTCATACCAGCCGGCATTCGGAAGGCGATATAATGGCCTGTGCCCATGTAATTGTTTGTGTTCTTTTCAAATTTCTCCCAGGTGGAAGTTGCAGAAGGAGAGAAGATGCCTATGGACTCGAACGTGGCAACATCGGTGGGGTCGCTCATAATGCCCAACTCTATCTCGTAGGCCGCTGAGGTCTTGTACGCCCAGAATCTCACCTGCAGGTTGTTCATCTGCACCAAATCGTCGAAACGGGGGCTGACAAGATAGGAGTAATAGGCGGAAGTTCCGTAGAAATAGACCGAGTAGTTGCCGGAATGGTGATAGGAGGAAGAGGTATAGGGATACGCTGTGGTGTAGTTGGTAAGAGTTTTCCAGCAGGGCACCATATTGCCTTGGCCCGAGCCGGCGGTGTTGTCGAAATTCTCACTGTAGGGTAACAACAAAGTACTGCATTCCGTCTCGGTGTTGAATCCGGCCCAGTCGCTATAGGAACCGCCGCAGTCGGAGCGCAGGCGCACACTGTAAGGGGTGCCGGGAGTGAGGTTGGTGATGGTATAGGGTGAATTATATACCGTGCCCTCTTGAATCCAGTTGCCGTTGCCGGCGCGGTATTCCAACACCCAGGAGTTCTCCGTATAACCGGGCACCCATTCCAAGGTGATGCTCTCATCCGTCACACTCGTCGGGGCCACATTCGGAGCCACACAGGAAACGTTGTTGTCGCAAGCCATACCGAATTTGATGTTGTTGCGGGTTGACAGCACCGTTCCCGCTGAGGAAGGCACCGAGCTGATGCTGTAGGTGGAGCCAGTCGTGTAGCGGGCACTGGCCGGGAAAGCGGTGTGCGTTCTGTAAGCATTGTACGGCGAGGCAGACTCGGCTCGGCCGGTATTGTCTATGACCACTACCAGCAGGTTGTCCACCCCATTGTAGGCAAACGATTGGGTAAGCGGAATCGCATTCCAACCCGAATGCAATGCGGGGAAACCGGAATAGACCTGCTGTGCACCCGACGTGGGAATCCAGTTGAAGATGTTAGTGGCGGAGGTGTGCATCAGATAGATGGAAACCGAACGGGCAGAGTCAGCTGTGGACATTTCAATGGAGAGCGTGTCGATGGTGCCGGCAGCCCCCAACTCCTCCTTCTTGAAAATCTGCTGGCTATAGGAACGTGTGCTTTGGCTATAGGAGGGCAGGTAGGAGGAGGTGCTGGTGCCCGAGCCTATCTGGACCGTACCACCTGTCAGGCAGCGCGTTGTGAAAGCGGCGTTCACCGCAGCGGCACTGCTGGTCGTGCAGTTGGATGAGACCCGCACGCTGTATTGGGTCTGGGGCATCAGGCCGGCAAGAAGGGTGGACGTTCCATTCACTACCGTAGGCATCCAGTTGTTCATTCCATATTCGGTGTATTCCACCGTATAGTCAACGGCTCCAATGATGGCTTCGTCCCAAGAGACCAAAGCCGAGGAACCGGTGATTTGCGAAACAGACAGGTTACGGGGAGAGGTACACAACGGAAGCGTGGTGAAGGAAACCGGGGAACTCAAACCGCTGTATCCTCCGCTCGGACAATAGGCCCGCACATATACCGTATAGGGTGTGTTGTCGGCAAGGTTCGTAAGTTCATAGGGATGTGCTGTGGCCGTCTCAACGATGGCATTCGAGATATTCTGTCCGGCTTGCAAAATAATCACTTCCCACATATTCTCAGCACTGCCGGGAGTCCAGTCCACAAAGGCCGTAGTGGAAGCAACGTTATTCACCATCAAATCAGTCGGATAATCACAGGAAGGGATGGCCTCCACACGTATATTATCGACATAACCTGTATTATAGGTGACGGAAGTCTGTTTGGGAGCCAATAGTGCAATATAGTTTCCTGTACCCGTGTAGTTGCTGAAGTCCACCGTATATCCCTCATAATTTGTTCCGGTTTCCACTATCGTGTCCACCGGGACAAAAGAGGAAGCGACAGCCGGATTGCCCATTACACCCACAATGAGGGTGAAAGAAGCGTAGGAAGTGCTGTTCTTGCGCACATCCATCGTCAACTGGAGGCCACTGAGGGGAAGAGTATTCACATCTATAGGGGGCAGGATGGCATATTGGTCACCATAGTCTGTGGAACCTGTATAAGTATAGAAACGAAGCGCGTTGGTGCCAGAGGCGGCATACGTGCTGCTATTATAGACAATAGGATAGCCAGCATAGGAACTATAAGTGCCGCAGAGATGGTTCCAGCAAATCGGCAGGTTATTGGTGGATACCGCCGTGGAGGTGGCGCCCGTCACGTTGTCAAAAGTCTCAACAAAGGGAAGCGCCGAAATTTCAGTACACGCGGTGATAAACGACACCATATTCCAAGCACTGTAATCGCCACCGCCGCAGTCGGCCCGCACGTAGAGGTCGTAGGTGGTGGAACTGTTCAGATTGGTCAGCGTGTAGGGGTTGGTGCTAGCATATTCGGGCGTAACCGAGGATACATTGCCGCCGTGGGGCACTGCCGCCACTTCCCAACCTTGATGATTGGTCTCTGATGTCCAGCCGACCGTCACGCTGTTGGATGTGATATTGTTTACCGAGATGTTGGTCGGCTTTATGCAAGAGGGTGCCGGTTCCACCACAATGTCATCCACATAGCCATAGTTATAGCCAGAGGTGGGCTTGGGCGCCATAATGGCGATACGATTGCCCTGTCCTGTGTACTGGCTGAAATAAAAGGTGTATTCGCTATACGTCGTCGAGGTGACCGTAATGGTATCCACTGGCGTAAAGGTGTTGATGTTCGAAGAATTGGACATCACACCCACCACCAATATAAACGGGTAGGAGGTACTGAGTGCCCTGACCTGACAGACGAGCTGGAGGGTGTTGATGGGATAGATGTTCGGGTCAATGGGCGGCAGTATCGCCGTCTGGCTGCTGTAGGTGCCGGCAGTAGTATAGGTGTAAAAACGCATACTGTTGCTGCCCGAGTTGGCATACGTGGAACTGCTGTAAACGATGGGGTACCCGGAGTAACTGGTGGAGGTCCCTGTATTGTGGTAATCCCAACAATTCGGCAGATTGTTGGTAGAGACCGACGTGGACGTGGTGCCTGTGGAGGAGTCAAAATTCTCCGTATAGGGCAGCGTGGTAATCGCCCCACAGGCCGTGCGGAACGTGACGGGAATCCAGAAACTGTAGTCGTCGGTACCGCAGTTGGCTCGCACATACACTGTATATTCTGTCACAGCCGAAAGGCCCGTGACCGTATAGGACGGTGTGGTGGTGCTGGACGTGGGTATGGTGGAGGTGGAGGGCACCTCCGTGCCTGTAGGAATATAGATGTCCCAGCTGGTCTCCGACGCGCCCGCTGTCCAGGTCAAGGTACAGCCATCGCTGAGAACACCAGTGGCTTGCACGTTGGTGGGGGCCGGACAGGTCACCGCCGTGGCAAAGGTACGCGGGGCTGACCAGGGGCCGTCACCATTAGAGCAATGGGGCTTCAGCTTGGCGGTGTAGTTGGTGGCCGGAAGCAAACCGGTAAGTGTGTAGAACGTGTCCGTAATACTGCTCACTATGGTGGCAGTAAGCGTGTCAAACGTGGAGGCCTCTCCATACGCTAAATCCCAATAGGAGACCGACTGCTGGAAGTTGATCCAGTTCAAATCCGCCGTGTAGGCCGTCACCGTCGCCACATTGGGCATCAGGGAAGGACAACCCGACATTATGTAGGTGATGCGGAGGTTCGGACGGTAAGTAGAAACAGTCGGCAAGGTAGTGAAGGCCGTCCCGCTGGGCGTGGAGGTAGCCGTATATTCCGGATAGGAGGCATATACCGCATCGGCAGGGCCATTGTTTAATCTGCACCCTCTTCTCCAATGCCGGCTTTCTGTCTGAGTTGTATAATTATACCCGATATTCGTACCTCCTAAGGACGCACCTCCGTATGAGACCGCTATCAACAAATTCCCCGTACCGTTCCACACAAACGGGGAGTGCAGGTTTACAGTAAACCATCCCGAGCCGGTGGTGACCCAATCACTGGAATCCACCAACGTCAGTTGGTTATAAGGCGTATAGTCCGTTGCACTGGTGAAACTGGTGGTGGACCGGTGCGTCATATAGGTGCGGCAGTTGTGGAGCACCAAACTTTCGCCTGTTCCGTTAGAGAACTCTATGGCGGTTATAATGGCACCCGCCGGAACGCCAGCGGCGGTAAGTTCCGCTGCAGTATAGATATTTTGGGTGTAAGAGAAAACGGTTCCTCCACTCATCGGGGAACCGGCACTGCCTCCCGATGAAGTGGAAGATGTTCCTGTGCCAAACGTGGCGGTCATCTGCGCCTGCATAGCCAACGGCGCAAACAATAATAACATCAGAAGAAAACGTAAAGAATTTTTCATAGCATTAGTTTTAATTATACATCATTATATTGTTATTACAATTTTTTCAATGGATAAAAAGAGGCCGCAAATTTAATAATTTTATTTTGAATTGGGCGTTTTTTTTTGTTAAATTACAGTCCCCGGAAATTTCCAGGAACCGTGTTGTGCGACGTGCGAGAGTGGAGACTTGAGACTAAAGACTTTCCTTAAGCAGTCCCGAAGGTACAAGAGCTCGGTAGAAACCCCGCACAAGGCAAAGCGCAGTGTGGGGACCCTGAGGTGAAACCCCAAAACCGTATCCCACAAATCGGGGGATTCCGCGCAACGCTGGCGAGCTTCTGATTGCCGCTGTTGGTCAGGGGATTCCGCGCAACGCTGGCGCGTTGCGCGGAATGGTGCGCCGCAAGCGGGGAGAGAAAAGGGAGATAGGCGGCGGGAAGCACTCCCGCATTGGCACTCTCCTCCCGCCGCCCATCTCCCCCTGTTCCCTCCGGCGGGTCACACCATTCCGCTGCGAACGCAGTGAGCAAGCGGAATCTCCTGCTTACTCCGGCGGGTTACACCATTCCGCGAAATTTTGCTTGCAAAATTTTGCGGAACCCCCAACCACACCTTATCGCGCACCCGCAAAAAAAAAACGGTCCCCGGGGATTTCCGGGAACCGTTGGTGGTTTGCGATGTACGACGTGCGATTTGCGACTTACGATGTACGATGCACGACTTCGCAAATCGTAAATCGCAAATCGCAAATCGTTTAAAGTCTTAGTTCTTCACGACACGTTTCGTCACCACTCCCCTCTCGGTCGTCACGCGCACGAAGTAGGTGCCCTTGGCGTAACCGCTCAGGTCGAGGTTGGCCGTGTTGTCATTCACAATCATTGTATTCAACAGCTTGCCGTAGGCATCATACACCTCCACCTTCTCCATTCTACATTCTCCATTCTGAATTTGGACAAGGCCTGTGGTCGGGTTCGGATACACTGTCACGCTGTTGTCCAACGTATGGTCGTCGATGCCCGTCGTAGTGAAGGTGATGGTGGCGGAAGGATCGCTCGTCTGATTATTGGAACAGTGAGCGATGACTTGCACTTCATAGGAAACACTTGCGCTCAAGCCCACAAGAGTGTACGGATTGTTGGAAGTAGTCAGAGTGTACCACGAATCGGCACCGCTTTGTCGGTAGAGCACATCCCACGAGGTGGCATTGGTGCCGGGCTGTGTCCAGGAGACCACCGCCGTATTATCCGTGATGTTGGAAACCTCCACATTGGTCGGCGACGAACAAGGAGTCTGATCGTTCGTTGTGGTGAAGGTCAACTCCGTTCCGTAGGTGGTGCCGGAGGCCGTGGTGGCAAAGGCGCGGAAGGTGTAGCCGGTGTTCGGGGTCAGGCCCGTGAGGTTGTGGCTCATCGTGGTGCCCGTGGCGTTCACGGCGGTGTAGGTGCCGCCCGAGGTGGTCTTCCACTCGAAGCCCTGCGAGGTGATGGATTCACTGCCTGCCGTCACCGTGCCGTGCAGTGTGGCGGCATTGGCAGAGATATTGTCGGCAGCCTGCGTGGTCACCGTGGGAGGTGTCACGGAAGCCGACAGCGTGGTGAAGGTCTTCTCCGTTCCGTAGGTCGTGCCAGATGCCGTGGTGGCGAAGGCGCGGAACGTGTAGCTCGTGTTGGCTGTCAAGCCCGTCAGGTTGTAACTCAACGTGGTGCCAGTGGCATTCACGGCAGTATAGGTGCCGCCAGCGGTGGCCTTCCACTCGAATCCTTGTGCCGTGATAGACTCATCGCCTGGAGTGATGGCACCGTTAAGCGTGGCATTGGTCTGGCCGATGTTCGTGGCATCATTAGTGGTCACTGTGGGAGGTGTCACGGTAGAGCCGCCAGAACAGGTGGCCGTCAACGCGAAACCGGACCTTAAAACACTGCCGTCAGAATGGAAATGCAAAGTCAGCGGGCCGGATGTGGAGGTGCAGTTCACCGTCAGGTTGTCGCCCTTGTACTCAGCCAACATTGTCCCGGATGTGGAGGTGCCGTCATACACACGCAGGTAGTCACAGCAACTTTCAGTGGATGAGGTACCTGTGAGGACAATGACCGCACCCGGCGTGGCTGGGTTTATGGTCAGGGTGGCATCACAGTTGTTGCTGTAGTCGCCGTTAAGACCGCCGTTGTCATAGATAGCCATATCGCACGTGGTGATAGATGCTGAACCAGTGGTGGACATCAGGTATGCACCCGGGGTGATGTTCACCGGGCCTTCCCAGTTGCTCTGGTCAGTGGAGCTGCAAACGGCACGCACATAGAAATCATAGTTGGTACTGGCGCTCAAATTGGAAATCGTGGTGGTAGGAGTGCCTTGCACCTGCACCGTGGTGCCCGCGCCGTGGGTGAAGCCGCCATTACCGTATTCCACCTCCCAGTTTGTGGCCGAACCGTTCTCGGTCCACGTCAAGGTGACGGAATTGCTGGTGTGGTTGCTTATCGTCAAGTTGGTGGGTTTCGGACAAGAAGGAATCAAATCCACGCGGACATTGTCTATGTAACCATAGTTGTATCCCGTTGCCGGACGAGGAACCATAATGGCGATGTAACTGCCTGTGCCCGTGTAATTGTTGAACAGCACTTCATAATTGTGGTAGGAAGTAACCTGCGTGGTGACAGTGTCAATGGGCACGAAGGTGCTCTTGTTCGCAGGATTGGTCATAATACCCACCACAACATTGAACGGGTAGGAGGTGGTGTTCGCTCTGGCATCAAACGACACTTCTAATGTATTCATCTGAAGCATAGTCAAATCCAACTGCGGCAAAATGGCAATCTGGTCGTCGTAAGTTCCCGATGTGATGTAGGTGTAGAAGCGCATCGAGTTGGAGCCGGATGCAGCAGAGGATGCGCTGGTGTAGATGATAGGATAACCCGAATAAGAGGTGGAGGTGCCGCTGTTGAGGTAGTTCCAGCACACCGGCAGATTGTTGATGGACACAGAAGTGCTGGTAGCACCAACGTAAGAATCGAAGTTCTCCGTGTAGGGCAGTGTGGCAATGGGCGCGCAAGCCGTGTTCGCGTAGAACGGCTGCGACCATTCACTGCTGTCGGTGGCCGAGCAGATGCCGCGCACATAGAACTTGTAAACGGTACCTGCCGCCAGGCCTGTGATGGTGTAAGGATTGCTGTTGGCCACCACTGTGGTGCCGGTGCCCTGTGCGAAGTTGCCCGTGCCGTACTCGATAATCCACTCTTGACCGGTGTTCGCATCGTCCCATCCCAAGGTGATGTCTGTCTGCGTGGCTGTGGCCGTCAGATTGTTCGGGCGCACACACGACGGGATGTAATCTATCGTGAAGTCGTCAATATAGACGGAATAGGTTCCGATGGAGTTGATGAGTTTCAACGCCACATACTCGCCCGCACCGCTGTAACTGTTCAGAAGCACCTCCATCGGTTCAAAGGTACTCGTCACGCTGTTATAGACCGTGTCAATGGGCACGAAGGTCGCCAAATCATACGGGTCGGTCATCACACCCACCACAATGCCGGAGGTGATGGATGTGGTTGAACGCATCTGGAAGGAGACCTGCAAACTGTTCATTTGGGTGTTGGTCAGGTCTATTTGCGGAGAAACAGCAAGGTTGTAGGTGGGAGTGGAACAATAGAAGTATAGGCCAGCCGTACCACTGGTGTGGTAAGAGGTGCTGATGTACGGGTAAGCCGTCGTTGTGCTGTAATTGTTTTTCCAAGACCAGCAGGAAGGATGAGCATTGGAGCCCGAACCGTCATTGTCAAAGTTCTCCGTGTAAGGGATGGACACCGCAGCACATTCCGTCCTGAACTCTCTCGTAGTCCAAGAGCTGGTTTCACTGCCGCAGTCAGACCGCATACGGACAGCATAGAACGTGTTCGGGTTGAGACCCGTCAGCTGTACAGGGCTGGAGGAGGCCGTCACAGTTGTCCAAGTGGTATCGTTCTGCGCCTTGTACTCGATGTCCCAAGCCGACTCGATATAGCCGGGAGCCCAATGGACGTCGGCCGTGTTGCTGGTGATGTTCGCCACATACACGTTCGGGGCCACACAGGTGGCGTTGTTGTCGCACGGCTGGCCGAATCTCACATTGCTGCGGTTACTGGTGTAATCCTCGTTGTCGGCAGTAGGAGAACTCATTGAGATGTCAGCACCATCCTGATAGAAATGGATGGCACGGGTGGCACCGGCATTGTGGACATAGAACTCGTATTCTGATCCGTCATAGTCGCCGCTGTTGTCATCTATCGCCAAAACCAGGTTGTCCGTACCGTTGTACTGGAACGGCGTGGTGAAGGTAAACGTGTTCCATCCCTGCTGGCAGTTGAGGTTGCCGGAATAGACCAACGTGAGGGCCGTGTCGGGAATGTAGTTGGTTGTGGAGGTGAAACTGCTTTGCGTGGTGTGTCCCATATAAATGTTCACGTTGTTCTTCACCGTTGACGGGGAAGTGTAGGCATATTGGAATGAGACACTGGTGATGTTCATAGGACCGCTCAGCTCGGAAGCCAGGAATATCTGCTGGGAGTAGGTGTATTCCCAATAGTTATTGATGGGCAGTTCCTCGGAGGTTGTGGTGCCAGTACCTATCTGAAGGTCATTTGTGGTCAGACAGTTCTGTGTGGTGAACTGGTCCGTGACCCAAGTACTGGTAACGCCACCGCAGTCGGTGCGCACCCTCACATCGTAGGTAGTGTTCATGTTCAGACCTGAGAGAATATAGAAGTTGTCTTGCGTGGTAAGGGTGGTCCAGTTGTTCTGGTTGTGCTCGGAGTACTCTACCTCAAAGCCTTGGGGCACCCCCATCGCACCCTGTACCCAGGACACCACGGCGGAGGTTGCCGTAACCTGGCTTACAGCGAGACTATTCACCGGGGAGCAATCGGGAGCAAGGTCTATCACGATATTATCCACATTGCCATAGTTGGAAGAGCCTCCCTGCGGGGCACGGATGGCAATCACGCTGCCCGTGCCGGTAAAATTGGAGAAGAAGATTTCGTGATGAGTGTAGGACGTACCTGAAGCCGTAACCGTGCTGACCAAAGTGAAAGTGGAAATGTCTGACGGATTGTCCATTACACCAATCTCCAGTATCAAAGGATAGGAAGTAGAAGTGGAACGGGCATCGAAGCTGAGCACCAGCGTGTTCAACGGATTCTGAACAACATCCAACGCGGGAAGCATCGCCCACTGGGTAGAGTAGGTGCCCGTAGTGGTAGATACATAGAAACGCATACTGTTGGAGCCCGACTCGGCATTGGCAGCACTGTTATAAATAATAGGATAACCGGAATAACTGGTGCTGGTACCCGTGTTGTGGTAGAACCAACAGGTAGGCAGGTTGTTCACCGACACCGATGTCGAAGAGGAACCGACCACGCCGTCGAAGTTCTCCGTGTAGGGCAATGTGACAATCGGGTTACACAGCGTGGTGAAGGTCATCTCCGCATTGGCACTGTAACCCGAACCGCTCGGACAGTTGGACTTGAGATAAACCTGGTAGTCGGTGTTGGGAATCAAGTTGGAAATTGTGTAGAACGTGTCGGAATTGACCGTAACCGTGGTGCCGGCCGCGATACTCGAACCCACTGGATAAACGGTGAGGGTCCACTCGTACTCTTGATCGCCAGGCTGCCAGCTGATAGTGGCTTCTGTATTTGACAGACCTGACACCGACAGATGGGTGGGAGCCACACACTGGGGCGCGTAGTCCAGCATAATGTCATCCACGTATCCGTAGTTATAGCCTGATGCGGTGGGGCCAGCCACTCTGAAGGCAATGCGGTTGCCATAGCCCGTGTAGTTGGTGAAATCCACAACACGCTGAACGTATGTGGTGCTGCCGGTCCCCTCCATAGAGAAGGAGTCCACCTGCACAAAAGAGGCCGGATTCGTCGGGTCGCTCATCACACCCACTTCCAACGGGAAGTGGTAGGAGGAACTCGTAGAGTAGGCTCTTTGCCAGAATGTGAGCCGCAAGGTGTTGATGGGCAACACCGTAGTGTCAATCTCAGGCAGTATGCCAATCTCATCCCCGTAGGTGGCGGAGGCGGTATAGACATAGAAACGCATCGAGTTCTGGCTGTTGCGGGCGTAGGTGCTGCTGGTGTAACGAATAGGATAGAACCTGTAACTGGAAGTAGTGGAGGTGACGGTGTTGCGATAGTCCCAGCAATTGGGCAGCGTGTTAGCCGACGGAGAGGTGGAGGTGCTGGAAGGATAACCCTCAAAGTCCTCCACGTATGGCAGCGTGGTAAGAGCAGCACAAGCTGTGCGGAACGTGCAACTCATCCATTGGCTGTAGGAACTGCCGCAGTTGGCGCGTACAAAAACCTCGTACAGCGTGTTGGGCAGCAAGTTGGTGAACTCGTAAGAGGGCGTGTTCTGCACCATTTCTATGGTCTGCGTGGCCGGGTCGCTGATGGAACCGGCTACGCCGATGACCACGTCCCAATCGGTCTCGTCACCACCGGGCGTCCAAGTCACGCGGGCGGAAGTGGCCGTGATGGAACTCTCCACAGCGTGGGGGTTCTGCACAAAGTAGCAGTCGGGAATGTAGTCAATAACCACATCGTCAACATATATATTATTGGTAATCCATTGCGGGCAACGGAAAGCAATGTAATGGCCATTGCCGGCATATCCACGAGTGTTTGCGGACCCGAATTCAAAATTATTGAGATTTTGCGGGGAGAAGGTGCCCACCGGCACGAAGGTGCTGATATCGTATGGGTCGCTCATCACACCCACCTCGATGAAGTAGTTGGCAGAAGTCTTGTAAGCCTGGAAAGTGACAAGCAGGCTGTCCATCTCAATGCTGTCGTCCAAACGCGGCGAGGCGATGTAGGAGTAAGCCGTGGAGGAGCCATAGAAATAGACGGAGTAGCCGCCACTGTAGTGCTGGCTGCTGGAGGTGTAGGGGTAGAGCGTGGAACCATAGTTGGTGTTGCGGGTCCAACAGCCTACCATATGGCCGGAACCTGAGCCCGTGGTCACGTCAAAGTTCTCTGTAAGGGGCAGAGTAACCACCGACACACAAGGCACGTGCGTCGTGGCAGTGACATAGCTGCTGTACTCGTTGTTGCCACAGTCGGAACGCAAACGGAAGGTATAGTCCGCGTCGTTGGTCACGTTGTTCAGCACATACGGGGATGTGGTCACCGTGCCGAGGGAAGTCCAGTTGCCATTGCTGCCGATTTTGTAGGAGAGTTCCCATTGGGTCTCGCTGCCGCCGGCAGCCCACTCCACCGTGATGTCCTGTGAGGTGACATCTGTCACCACCAAGGTGGGCGGCACACAGTTCATAGGCGCAGTCTGAAGACACTTGAAGAACTTTATGTCGGGAAGAGTATAGACTCGTGTGCCGGCAGGAGGATTGGCCGGATCAGGGTTGGAGCTATCGTTCTGATAGTACATAGCCCTGTATGTAGAGGTGGTATGGGTGTTGAACACATACGACGAACCATCGTAGCCTCCGGAGTTGTCATCCACAATCACCACCAAGTTGTCGGTGCCGTTGTAGGTGAAGTAATTCTGGAAATTGAAGGTGTTCCAGCCGTTGGTACACACAAGGGGACCTTCATATACCAATGTGGCATTAACGATGGGTGTCCAGTCTGTAGTGCTGGAGAAAGAGTTGGTGCTGCGTTGGGCCAAATAGATCCTGACATTGGTCTTGTCACTATTGGAAGAGGAGTAGCCATAGTTGAGGGCTATGCCGGTAATGACTGTGGGCGTGTGCGTCGGCGAAACCTCGTCGGCCGTGTAAATCTGTTGCGTATAGCTGTAGTTATAGAAATTGCCAATAGGAACATAATAAGAGGTGGACGCGTTAGTGGAATCCGTCACTGCGATGGGATTCGGGTCGGGCTGCACACAGTCCATAAAGATCAATGTGCTGAAGTCCTGCGTCAGCGTGTCGGAATAGCCGGCGGAACAGTTCGCATAGAGCATCACATCGTATGTCAAACCTTGCTGCAGGTTGGTCAGGAAAAGGGAGTTGGCTCCTGTCACAGGAACCTGCGTCCAGTTGTTCTGGCCCTGTTCGCTGTACTCCACCACATAGTCTGTCACATTATAGGCGTTGTTCCACGTCAGGTAGGCAGAAGTGGCACCCACATTGGCGACCTGGAAATTGGTGGGGGAATAGCAGTCCGGCGCATAGTCCACCTTCACCTCATCTATATACATATAGGAGGTAGTTGTGGATTGCGGCATATAAAATGCAAAATAGACAGGGGTGGTATATTGCTGGGCAAGCGGGATTAAAATCTTTTTCCATTGATTCGTGGCAGTAAAGTCTGACGGGTAGAAGGACTTTAGAGCGGTGAAAGTGTTCATATCGGTAGGATCTGTCATCACGCCCACTTCCATACGGGCGTTAGAAGTAGCACTATAAGCCGAGATTTTGAAGCTGAAGGCCAGATCGCCGGGATTATAGGTGGAGAGGTCGAGGGCTTGCGTCACGGCAAGTGTGGTGTAGGTGCCGGAAGGCTGATAGAAGTAGAGGGCTGCCGCACCATCAGAATGCAACGAGGAATTGACATACGGCGTGGTGGCGTTGTAGGTGCTGATGCGCGTCCAGCAAGACGGGAAGGCTCCAGTACCTGTGCCAACACCTTCGAAATTCTCAACATAGGGCAGTGTTGAGGTCGGCAGGCACTTCGTGGTGAAAGAGGCGGCCACAGACCAAGGGCTTTCGTCGCCACCACCGCAGTCGGCCTGCACATACACATCGTATTCGGTGCTGGGCAGCAAATTGCTGACCGTGTAGGGGAATGCTGTTGTGGGTTCGGGTGTGCCGGTGGTCACGGCAGCACCAGCGGGCACTACCACCACATTCCAGTTGGTCTCGCCATTGCGCGGGATCCAGGAGACTGTTACCGCATCGCTGGTAATATGCGACAAAGTTACATCAACGGGGGGCAGACAGGTGGGAATGGTGGTCAATTCCACATCATCGATATACACATAACTGGTACCTTCATTCGGAGTACGGATGGCAATGTAGCCGCCGTTGCCCGTGAAGTTGTTGAACATAATCTCGTGATTATACCAAGTGCTGGTCTGCGGCATATCCGTGCCGTAGAAACTCTTCACCACTGTGAAGGTGTTTACATTGGAAGGATCGCTCATCACACCCACGTCAAAACGTCCGTAAGTGGAGGTGGTAGAGGTTTTCAGGGACTTCAGGTTCATCATCAGCGTGTTGATAGGCAATACTGTGGTGTCTATCTCCGGAAGCACTGCATAACTGTAGTAAGAGGTGGTGCCATAGAAATAGAGGGAGGCGTTGCCGGAGGCGTGGTAGCTGGTGCTGAAATAAGGATATGTGGAGTAATTGTTGGTGCGGGTCCAGCAGTTGGGTAGCGGGGCGGAGGATCCTGTGGGCAGGCCGTCAAAGTTCTCCGTGAAGGGCAATGTGGAAATCTGGCCGCAGAGCGTGGAGAAGGTAAGTTCACTCCAAGCCGAAACACCCGTGCCGCACAAAACACGCACGTATGCCGTGTACTCTGTGCTATGGGTCAAACCCGTGAAGGTGTAGGTGGTGCCTGACACCGTCACCGGCGTCTCATTGTCGGGATTGCCACCTTTAGGCACGAGGACCACTTCGTAGTTGCCCGTGTTGAGCGAGTCTGTCCACATTATCGTGGCACTGTTGGCTGTCAATGTGTTAGCGTCAAGTGTTATGTCTGCCACCATCGGGCAGTTGTAGCCCTTGACCACAAGATTGTCGATGGCTGCCGGCGGATTTTCACCCGTGGAGGCATCGTTGCGCCACATAAAATAGAGACGCAGCACACGGTTGCCCCACGTGTCCTTGTCCAAAAGAAGGTTCACGTGACGCCAGTCGGCCTGGCTGCTCTGATAGGCATTGCCGTCAATATTAAGCTGTGCGGCTCCCGGAATCGTGCTGACCGTGCCCATAGCGTTGCCATGCACCATAGATATAGCGGTCATACCCAAGTACAGGCGCAGATAGTCGGTGGTACCCTGACCCATACACTTGTAGTCGTAGGTGACGGTATAATAGTCGTAGCTGTTGTCAAGATAGATGTCGCGCACGGCATAGACGGTGGCCGGGGCGGTGAAGGTGTAGCTGTTGCTCACACCGTTGTCGTTGCTTACATAGAGGGCAGAACTGCCGTTGGGCGTATTGTTCACGGCATCGCCCACCACCCACTGGTTGGCGCAAGTGTCGTTCTCGAAGCCCCAGTTGGCAGCCTCGGTAGAGGTCTCGAAATCGCAGACAAACGGCAACGTTGCCGGTGCCACATAGAGTGTAGGAGTGGTATAGGGCACGCTCCACTCGCTGGTCTCGCTTCCGCAATTGGCTTGCGCGAAGAAGGTGTAGGAGGTGTTGGCGGTGAGGCCGGTGACCATGAACGGATTGGTACTGACGACCGTGGTGACCATCGTGGTGGTGTCGCCCGTCTCGTAGTACTTGATGTTCCACTGGCTCTCAGTGCCGGCGGTGGCCCATTGCAGGGTGATGCTGTTGTCGGTGGCATTGATGCTGGTCAAGTTGGCCGGACGCGCACACGCCGGCAGCGGAGTGATGCTTACATCATCTATATATATGGTGTTGGTTGACGCAAGCGTGCGGGCATCCGACAGGAAGGCGATGAATTGCCCCGTGCCGGAATAACTGTTGAAATAGACGTCTTTTTCTTCCCACGTGCTGGTGGCCGAGGTCGTAAGCGTGGCCACGGGCACAAAAGTGTTGATGTCGCTGGAATCCGTCATCACACCCACCTTCAGCATATAATTCTGCGATCCTGCATACATTTTGAAACGCATCGCAACTGTATTGGGACTGATAGCGGGAGCCAAGGCGGGAGCCGTGGCATAAGTGTAGTTGCCAGACGAGGTGTATAGATACAGACTGTTACCACCGGTGCTGCTGATATAGGGATAGTTGCCGGCGGTGGAACTGCGGTTCCAGCAGCTCGGAAAATAGGTGTAGCTGCCCGTGCCTCCATAGCTGCTGAAATCCTCATAATAGGGAAGAGTCGATATGCCGGCACCACATTCGGTCCTGAAATTGATTTTCTTCCAAGGACTGGTTTCGCTGCCGTTGGGACATTGGGCACGGACATAGAAGACGTAAAGGACATCGTTAATCAGGTTTTGCGCCGTGTAGGTCATAGTGGTGACCACGGTCGGCGTGAGGGTGTTGACATCCACCGTGACAGGGGCGCAAGCCACCTCCCAAGCGGTTTCGCTACCGCCGGCTGTCCAGGCAAAATCAGCAGAATTGGCCGTGACATTGGAAACCGTCAGCGTGGCCGGCTTGTCGCAAGCCACGTAGGGGCGTACAAATGTATAGGTTTTTCCCGCAGAGGGATAATTGGAAGCATCGAGGGTTTGGCTGAAAGAGGCACTCGTCGTGTTGAAAACCGGAGAATTCCATCCGTTGGTGATGATGATACTCTCATTCTCCGTGTATTCGCGGAGGAAACAATAGGCCGACTTGGAAGCCGTCACCACATTGTTGCCGTAACAGAACTTGATGGTGTCGTTGCTTTCATACAACTTCACCTGGAAGTTATACACATTGCCTGCGCTGTAACTCTCCACATTGTTCCATTCAATCGTCAACACACGGTCGGGCGTGGTACCCGTGACCTGGTACTTCAGCTTGCCGTTGTCTCGCATATGCAGGTCGTGGCCCAACGGCGAAATCACACTGTAGCTTCCACTCGTGGACGGTGTTGTGAGGGAATAACTCGTGTTCAACGTGATGTAGCCGTTCGTGCATACATAAATGCTGCTTCCGGAATTGAAAGTGGCATTGCCGAACGACAGGTTGAACGGCAACGTGAGCGCTGCATAACCATCGTCCTGGCTGGAGGGCGACATCACGGTTGCTGACGTCCCCAGCGGTACATACGTTTCCGTTGTTGACGTACAAATGTAGTCAACCAAATCTTGTGCATTGACGGCCGTCAACGCAAAGAAACTGAAAACAATAAAGAGAAATCGTAAATTGTTTTTCATAAGCATTAATTTAATTATTACACATATATTATATTTGTTGATTTCTTTTGCTTAAAAAAACGGGCTGCAAATCTAATAATTTTATTCTTTCAACTGGTCGTTTTTTATAAAAAAAAATGATTGTTTTTATCATTGGAAACAGATAAAAACAATCGTAACAGAATATATTGTATTGATACAGACCTATTTATTAAATTCCCACGGCCGCGCAAATCTACAATTCTCCATTCTCAATTCTCAATTCTTAATTCCCCCTCACGCGTCCACATTCACCACCACCCGCACGGTCTTGTGTTCTTTGGCGGACTGGAATGCCTTCAATATCTCGCGCAAACGCAGTTTGTAGGAGGCCAGATGATTGTCTTTGGGCAGTTTCACCCAGAACTCCTTCAGGAAGAAGTTTTGGATGCGGGAGACGAGCGGGGCCTCGGGGCCGAGCACCCGCCCAGGAAAGGCTTGGCGCAGAGGGAGGGCCAAAGCCTCGGCGGCGGCCGTCACTACCTTCTCGTCAGGATGCTTGAGTGTGATCTTCACCAAACGGGCCACCGGAGGGAAATGATACTCGCGACGCTCGGCGATCTGGCTCCGGTACATCGCGGCAAAGTCGTTGCTCTCCACATATTTCAAGGCGGGATGGTTGGGCTGGTAGCTCTGTATGACCACCTTGCCGGGCACATCCTTCCGTCCGGCGCGCCCGCTCACCTGGGCCAGCAGCTGGTAGGCGCGCTCAAAAGCGCGGAAGTCGGGAAACGACACCAAGGCATCCGCGTTCAAGATGCCCACCACACTCACCCGATCGAAATCCAGCCCCTTGGTCACCATCTGCGTGCCCACGAGGATGTCGGTCTTGTGCTGCTCAAAATCGGTGATGATCTGCTGGTAGCTGTTCTTGGAGCGCGTGGTGTCGAGGTCCATACGGGCGATGGAGGCCTGCGGGAAGAGTTCGGCCAAGGTGTCTTCCACCTTCTCGGTGCCGAAGCCCTTCATCTCGATGTCGGTGCTGTGGCAGGTGGGACACTCGTGCGGCACCTCGATGGCATAGCCGCAGTAGTGGCACTTCAGCAGATTGGTCTTTTTATGATAAGTCAGGGTGACGTCGCAATACTTGCAGGTGGGCATACTCTCGCAGGTGTGGCAAATCATCCGCACAGCATAACCCCTCCTGTTCTGGAAGAGGATGACCTGCTCTTTTTTGTCCAAGGCCTCCCCTATTTTTTCAATCAGGAAGTTGGAGAAGATGCCCTGCACCTGTTTTTGGCGCGTGGCGGCGGACATATTGACCACCCAGATTTCGGGCAGCTGGTGGCGTGAGAAGCGCTCGGTGAGCTGCACCAGCCCGTATTTGCCCAACTCCACGTTGTAGTAGCTTTCCAGAGATGGGGTGGCGGTGCCCAGAAGCACAGGGGCGTGGTGCATCCCGGCCAGCACTATGGCACAGTCGCGGGCGTGGTAGCGCGGCGCAGGGTCCTGCTGCTTGTAGGAGGGGTCGTGCTCCTCGTCCACAATGATGAGCCCGAGGTTCTGGTAGGGCAACAGCAGGGCGGAACGCGCCCCGAGAATCAGCTGGTATTTGTTTTCAACCTCACTCCCCTGCCCTAACACGCGGTTCCAGATCTCCACGCGCTCGTATTCGTTGAAACGGGAGTGATACACGCCCACCTTCTCGCCGAAATAGCGGCGCAGGCGATTCACAATCTGCGAGGTGAGCGCGATTTCGGGCAACAGGTAGAGCACCTGCTTCCCCTGCTTCAGCACCTCATCAATAAGCTGGATGTATATCTCGGTCTTGCCACTGCCGGTGACGCCGTGCAGCAGGGTGACGGGGTTTTTCGCAAAACTGTCGTGTATTTGGTCGAGCGCCGTCTGCTGCGGGGCCGTGAACTGTATGCTCGACACCTCATCTAAGGAGGAGATGTCGGCCAGCCGCGAAATTATGTGCTCTTCGGCTACCAGCACGCCCTTTTTGAGGAGCGTCTGCAGGCGGGCGGGCGTCACCTCACGGGCCTGCAGCAGCTGCGCTTTGGGCACCTCAGCCTGGAAGTCGTATTGCCCGTCGCGGCGTGTCAGCATCATAAAAGAGAGCAGCAAATCGGCCTGCGGGGCCGTGCGCGACGAGGTGTTCAGCTGGTCCAACAGCGCCATAAAGGGGGCTTCGGCGGCATACGCCTCTGCCAGGCGCACCACCGTCTCGCGCTTGGGCTTGTAAGGATTCCGGATCTCTTCGTCGGTGATAATTACCCGCTTCTCCACCATCGACTTGATGACGGGCAGTATCTTCTGCACCTGGGCGGCCTTGGCCACCTCGGCCACGGTCATCTCCTCGCGGTGGGTCAGCGCCTCCGCAATGCGCAACTCGAAGGGATTGAGCACCGTCACGTCGCCGCTGAAGTCAGGGTGCAGCTTGATCTTGGTTTCCGACGCGAGCTTCAGGGCCGAGGGCAGCGCCGCGGCCATCACCTCGCCCAGCGTGCAGAGGTAATAGTCGGCCATCCACTGCCAAAGCCGGAACTGGCGCTCCGACACCACCGGCCGCTCGTCCATCACATCCACGATGTACTTCGTGGCCCACTCCTGCGGCGCCTCCGTGTGCACGCGCACCACCAAGCCCGAGTAGAGCTTGCTGCGCCCGAAGGGCACAATCACGCGCACACCGAACGCTACCCTACCCTCCAACTCCTGCGGCACACGGTAGGTAAATGTCGCCTCCAACGGCAACGGCAACAATATGTCGGCAAAATAGGTAACGCGCACCGCTAATTTTTAATTCTTAATTCCAAAGACGCGCGACCGCGCGTCTCTACAATTCTCAATTCTCCATTCTTCATTCTCCATTCTCTAAAACCCCACATTGTGTATTCCCTCATCGTCCACCTCCAAAAACTGGGCGTTGATGTTCTCATAACCGCCATCGGGTATCTTCTCGAAACTGAAATGATATCCGATGGTTTCGGTCTTCACCCGGTCAAGGTCCATATCGTTGAAAAGCGCCGACACGAAATAACGGGTGATGTCATACCCCTGGAAAGAGAAGGCCTCGATGGTGGGGGGCACCCCGAACTTGCTGGTGTAGTTGTGGATGAACACCTGCGTTTTCTCATTGGTTTCATCTACATAATAGTCGCTGAAGAAATGGATGTTCAGTTTGGAGTAATATTCAATGTCGTATGTGGGCACATTCAGCCACTCTTCGGGCACTACCATCACCAGATTGTCGAGGTTGGATTTGAAGATGAGGTCGCGCGACAGCATCAGCATCTTGGCCGACTCGTGGTTGAGCACAATCACGATGTTCTTGGCATCGGGCTGGAGGGCCGACACGAGATTGCTTTGCAGGGGCAACGAAACAAACGGGATGTTCTTCTCCTTGAAATAGTGGGCGTATGCGTGGTACTCCTTCCTGTGCTTGGTGGAGTCGGCATACAGAATGATATGGCTCTTCGGATAGAGGTCGGAGAGGTAGGCCACCGTGGCGGCGCGCGTCTCCAGCGAGGGCACCAGCTTATAGACATACTCGTTGCCACGCAGGATGTCGGTGCGCGTGGTAAACGGGTTGACGATGGGAATGCCGTACTCCTTGGCATACTGGGCGGCAATGGCGAAGGTGCGGCTGAAGAAGGGACCCACAATCAAATCCACCTGGCTCATCAACTCGCGGTCCTCCATAATGGAACGCAACTTGGTTTCATTGTCGGTGATGTCCTTCACGATGATGTTGAGATGTACATTGTCGTCGTTGAACTCGTCGAGCGCTATCTGCGCGCCTGCCCAGAAGCCCATCAGCTGGAAGGAGTTGATAGACCTCATCTCCTGACTCTCCTTGATATGGGCCACCGCCTGGTCGTCATACTGCTTGCTGTAAAACGGTATCAAGTACAGAATAGTCTTCTCTCCCGACAGGCTGCTTTGGCCCATCGCGGAACCCACGACGAAGAGGAGAAGAAGGACGGATAGAATGGTCTTTTTCATAATATGCTAATTGTCATTAAGTTTGATGAAAATAAACAGCATCGTTGTGAAGGCCCACAGGGAGGAGCCGCCATAACTGATAAAGGGTAACGGGATGCCGATGATGGGCACAAGCCCGATGGTCATACCGATGTTGATGAAGAAGTGGACCAGGAATATGCCCGCAATGCCATAGCCGTAGTAGCGCACAAAGGGCAACCGCTGTCGCTCGGAGAGGGCCAGGATGCGGAAGATGAGGGCCCCGAACAGGCCGAACACGACGAGCGTGCCCATAAAGCCCCACTCCTCGCCGATGGCGCAGAAGATGAAGTCGGTGCTCTGCTCCGGCACGAATTTCAGCTTGGTTTGCGTGCCCTTCAGGTAGCCCTTGCCGAAGAAACCGCCCGAGCCGATGGCAATCTTCGACTGGTTGAGGTTGAAGTCGGCCCCCTTGGGGTCGGAGGTTTTGCCGAATATGGTGTCGATACGCTCCTTCTGATGCGGCTCGAAGACGTTCTCGTAGAGGATGTTGACCGTGAACACAAACAGGATGCTGATGACATAGACGATGATGTCGCGACGCACCAGCTTCTTGTGCACTCTGTCTTTGATCATAAAGAGAACAAACACAAAGGTCAGCAGGGCAATGGAATAGGTCTCGTTGAGAATCAAGGTAAAGATGGCGAGGAAGGCGGCCACAAAGACCAGCAGCAGCAATTCGCCGCTGAGGCCCTCACGGTAGAAGAGGAGGATGAAGGAGGCAAACACCAAGGCCGAACCCGCATCGTGCTGCAGCATAATGATCAGCACGGGAATGGCGATGATGGTGGCCACCAGAATCCAGCCATACCGTTTCTCGCCCTGCGTCTTGCCTTCGTTGAAGAACTTGGCCAAGGCCAGGGCAGTGGCCACTTTCATAAACTCGGTGGGCTGTATGCTGAACGAGCCGATTTTGATCCACGCCTTGGCACCCGATATCTCCGAGCCTATAAACAACACCAATATCATCAAAAATAGGCAGAAGAGATAGAAGTAATAGGCGTAATGTTGCACTATCTTACCGTCTATCAACAATACCACGATGCCTATGAGGAAGGAGGTACCAATCCAGATCAGCTGCTTGCCATAGGGTTTCGAGAAGTCGAAAATGGCGTTGGTCCCGTCCGGCAGATAGCAGGTGGAATAGATGGTAATCCACCCTATCACCACTAACGCGAGGTAGTAGATGATCAACCGGGCGTCAAAGCCCTTGGCTCCTTTTCTATGCAGATCGTCGTTGTACATTTATCTGAAGGACATCTCTTTCATTCGTTTTTCCAGGTCGGTGCGCTTTACCTCGCCGGTAAGATATTGTTCGGCCAGCAAACTGGCGATAGGGCAAGCCACGGTGGCACCGAAGCCGGCGTTCTCCACCAAGCAGAAAATCACAATCTTGGGGTCGTTGGCGGGGGCGATGAGCGCGAACACAGAGTGGTCGGCGCCGTGGGGGTTCTGGGCGGTGCCGGTCTTGCCTGCCACCTCAATGCCCGGAATCTGCGCGCCGCGGCCAGTGCCCGCCGTCACCACCATCTTCATACCCTGCAACACGGTGGCAAAGTGCTGCGGTTTGATCTTGGAGTATATCTTTTCGCTGAATTGCGTGTTCAGACTGTCGCGGTGCCCGATGGCACGCACCACGTGGGGCTTGATGTAATAGCCCTGGTTGGCGATGACCGCCAGCATATTGGCCATCTGCAGCGGCGTCACAGCCGCCTCGCCCTGCCCGATGCCCATCGACACCACCGTGTTGCCGTTCCAGCTGTTGTTGTAGCGCTTGTCGAAATAGGCCGCGGAAGGAATGCTCCCCTTCAACTCGTATGGCAAGTCGGTGTCGTACTTCTGCGCAAAGCCCATCGACATCATATAGTCGAGCCAGGCGGTGTAGGCCTCGTCAATGTTCTTGTACTTGGTGCGGTTGGAGAGAATGTTGTAGTAGGCGCGGCAGAAGAAGGTGTTGCACGAGCGCTGGATGGCCGAGTAGATGTTGAGGCCGCCGCAGTTGTGGCAGTGCACCACGTGGCTGCCCAGATGGTAGCCACCGCCCGAACAACTGTATATGGTGCTCGGGGTGATGATACCGTCCTGCAAGGCGATGAGGCCGTTGGCCAGCTTGAAGGTGGAGCCCGGCGGATAACTCGCCATCAGTGCGCGGTTGAAGAGGGGCTTCTTCGGGTCCTGCAGCAAAACGCCGTAGTTCTTGGGGCGCGCCGTGCCCACCAGCAGGTTGGGGTCGTAGCTCGGCGACGAGATGATGCACAGAATCTCGCCCGTCTTGGGCTCGATGGCCACAATGGCGCCGCGCTTGTTCTGCATCAACTCCTCCCCGTAACGTTGGAGACGCAGGTCGAGGGTGCTCCAGATGGAGGTGCCCGGTATGGCCACCACATCATCGGCCCCGTTGTCGTAGCTGCCCATCTCGCGGTTGTGTACGTCCACCAGCACCACGCGCTTGCCCTTCACGCCGCGCAGCACCGACTCGTAGGCCTTCTCAATGCCGCTCTTGCCGATGTAGTCGCCCATCTTGTAGTAATTGTCGTTCTCCATATCCTGCTCGTTCACCTCGCTGACATAGCCCAAGATGTGGGCGGCGATGGGATTCGGGTAGGAACGCAGGGTGCGGTTCTGCACAAAGAAGCCGGGAAACTCGTACATCTTCTCCTGCAGGAAACCGTAGTCCTCCTTCGAGATCTGCTGCTCGAACAGCGAGGGCAGGATTTTGGAGTATTTGGTGGCGCGGGCGATCTTTTTCTCCACCTCCGCCTTGGTGAGGTCCAGCACGCGGCACAGCTCCGCCGTGTCGAAATCGCGCAATTCGTTGGGCACCACCATCAGGTCGTAGGCGGCGTCGTTATAGACCAGCAGCGAATCGTTGCGGTCGTAGATGAGTCCGCGGGCCGGGTGTTCCGTGATATAACGCAGAGCGTTTTGGTTGGCCTTGTCCTTGTAGCTCTTGTTCAGCACCTGCAAGGAGAAGAGGCGCACCAGATAGACCGCAGCCAACAGTGCTACCAATGCAATGATAATATAATACCGCTTCTGCGTTTTCACAATGGGTTATTTTTGTCTGTCAATCAGTTTCACGACCAGTTCCTTCAGCACGGTTTTCTTGAGGGGGGCCACCTGCACCCGCTCCAGATCAGCCAGCGCCATATTGGCGTAGTCCAGAATCATCTTGTCGGTGAACGCCTTCACGCCGGTGGCGTCAAAGATGGCCCGCACGGTGGCGTACTTGCTCTCAAAGTCGTCGGTGGGGACCGCAAAAAGCTGCTTCAGCTGCGCTTTTTGCTCTTCCGAGGCCAGTTCCAGGGCTTTGAGGTATATGTAGGTCTTTTTGTTGTCGCGGATGTCGCCGCCGATGGCTTTGCCGAAGGTACGCTCGTCGCCATACACGTCCAGCACGTCGTCGGCCAGCTGGAAGGCCAGTCCAAGATGGATGCCGAAGTCGTAGAGGGCCTGCTGGCTGTCAGTGTCGGCGCCCACCAGAATAGCTCCGGCCTGGAGGCAGCCTGCGAACATCACGGCCGTTTTCAGGCGTATCATATTCATATACTCCCCGATGGTGACGTCCTCCTGGGTCTCGAAGTCCAGGTCGAACTGCTGGCCCTCGCAGATCTCGATGGAGGTGCGGGAGAAGAGGTCGGCGATATCCAGGATAATCTGGTTGTCGCATTCCAGCCGGAGCAGTTGTTGGAAAGCCATAATGGCGAGCGCGTCGCCGGAGAGGATGGCGATGTTGCTGTTCCATTTCTTATAGACGGTCTCCTTGCCGCGCCGGATGGGGGCCTCGTCCATAATATCGTCGTGGATAAGGGTGAAGTTGTGCAGCATTTCGAAGGCCATTGCCACAAAGCGGGCCTGTTGGCGGTCGCCGTCGAACATCTCCACCACATCGAACACCAGCTGGGGCCGCAGGCGTTTGCCGGGCTGCATCAGGATATAGGTGATGGGGTCATACAGGTTGGCAGGCCGCCGGCCTTCCATAACTTCTTGAAATTCTTGCTCTAAGGTTTTCACGTTTTCTGTTTTTTGAAAAGGCAAAAGTACAAAAAATATGGTAGCAACCCTCAAAAACAGTGTAGCCATACTGACACACTGGATTAAAAACTACCGAATTTTGTGTTGCTAAAAGATTCGTATAGTTTTTTTAATGAATTCATCGTCTATTGCAATTGGTTGCGGAAAATCAGATGCCATATTATTGTATTAGCGACCAAATGAAGCACAGCAAAAAGACAAAAAGCAACAACAGCATCGAAAACAAATTTGAAAAACGTGACGCTATATTGTTTGTTCTTACTATCTTTCATATACGACATTTTCGTTCTTTGAAAGCAACAAATACTTTCCAAAAGCACCAAAAGATGATGGGTAGCCAAATACTTATGGCTGCTTCTATATTTATCAAACCTCCGAAACAAGCCATCAACATCCCAACTGCCATACCTGTCCAAAGTCCCGTTGTCAACACTATCGCTATTTTGGCTATAAGATTATATGGAAAGCATATTCGAAGGAAAATGTGCCATAGAATGATATTAACGACAGCAACGGTTGCATACCCTAATATGATGATGTAGGCATTGATGTAGCACCAGAGTGAAAAAATGAATGTAATTATGATGGACATCAGGAATAGCGTGTTTTTTTTTCTTGTTGCAGATAACACCATCAGTATCGCTAACGCGGTATTAACGAGTAAAAAAAAGACGGGTTCGACAAATTCGGCAGGAGATACTTTATAATTGCCGCTGTTTGATTCTTCTAAAATGAAAGAATGGTAACAAATATCATTTATTTCCAACAAGTCACAGGTGATAAAGAAAAACTGAACCAGAAGAAAGAAATCATAAACAGATTCGTGAATAGAAATTGTCTTAAAAGATTCGTATAGTTTTTTTAATGAATTCATCATCTATTGCATTTGGTTTGAGTTTTCTGACTCCTGCTCCGCCTGTCTGTCCTGTCCTTGTTCCGCTAATTGAACTTTTTTCTTATAAAACCACAAAACGACTATTAAAACAGATGTGACGCCAAACATAGCACCAAACATTGTATTAACGCGGACTAAATTAATATTTTCCTGATGAGTTAATATCCCCATTGCCTCATAACAAGAATGGACAACATAGTCAAAACCAAGGCGAATATGATTATTCTGGATATGGTTGATGGTTTCAAAACAAATGGGTATAGCAGCAAACGCGGAAAAAGCGGAACAGATTTTTGAAAGCAGACTTTTTGAATTGGCAATAATGGATATGCCCCAAAGCAGAAAATAGAGAACAGCAAAATAAAGGGCAAGAGTATGTGTTTCGATATATTTCGGTGCTTGGTCTATTAAACTATCATAGTGTCTGCTAATATAAAGATCGTTGGCCGTAATACCTGTCAATATCGCGGAAAAGAAAACCACATACAGCACATAATACACATTAAGAATCGCATCATAATAGGATGTGGAGCGTTTATTACAAATAGTTGTGTCTTTTTGACATCCTTTTGCTGAAAGATTTTTTCTCTCGTACATAATCCTGAAAAAGACGTATGCCATAGTGGCACAGAAAAAAAACAAGGGGGAGACTATTATTTCGTATTCACTGAAGTACATGAAAGTCCAAGCAAACAGCAAAGATACGAGAATGTTGATTGTCAATAGGACAAATACCCTCATAGATATTTTTTCACACCCGTCGTGCTGGTTTTGAAAATGCCACACAAAGATATTACAGGCAGGGATAAGAAAACAGGCTAAAGAAAAGACAACCGACTTCAAAAAACCTCCAAAAAGCTCTTGATGAACATACAGACAAAACAAAGTGATCAACAACGAGATGCAAAAAGGAAACAGAAACCACTTTTTGTAAATAAGGAGAATTAAACAAACAAAAAAGATGATAGCAAAAACAGACATTATAATTACATTGCCGTAAGTCAATTCTCCATATTCTAATAAGCACCAAAGAGATAATCCGACGGTAACAATAGCTAACAAGAGGGTCTGTGCCACAACATCCTGAAAATATCCAAAGAATTTTGTGTTGCTAAAAGATTCGTATAGTTTTTTTAATGAATTCATCGTCTATTGCAATTGGTTTGTGTTTTCTTTTTCCCCCGTTAACTCCTTGTAGTTTTTTTCGCTTTCATGTTCCTTTTCACGTTTTTTTCTCCAAGCGCACCAGATAACGTACAGGATGGAGGTGGCTTGTTGTCCGAAATTTTGGGTACATAATAGTTTTGTATTAGAAAAGTAGAACCATTTTGAAAAACATATAAACGAGTATCGGTATCCCTGTCATCACTGATATAGCCGTACCTATTAGGGCTCCCTTCCCTTCCGGATTGGCCAAAAGAGAGGCTGCCCAAACAATACAATACAGAAGAGCTCCGATGGATATTGGGAAGAATCCTGTCATAGGAGGCATTTCCACATCAGAATAGGCAAGATGATATTCAACCTGTTTGGATGTGTCATTAAAAATCCCTATTACAAAAAGAGAATATATTACAAAAAAAAGAATAAAACATAGTTGGAACAGTGCTAAGTTTTCGAACTCGGTCTTCCAATTCGAGGTGAGCGTAATGTACTTGTTTTTGAGAATGTCAGTTGTTTTTTGGGTAGTTTTGTCTTTATTTTGAAAAGTGTCCTCGTTTTGTACTTGAGGTCGGACTATTTGCCAACCGATGTATAACAGTGTGCAGAATTCAAAAACAAACAAAAAAAACAGATTTCCCTTTTCAAAAAACCAAAAAAGGATAGAGATGATGGGAAACAGGAGAAAACTGATTTCCAACAAGACAAATATACGGAACAACGAATCTTCGAAATTCTCCATCTTGCGCTGGAAATGCCAAAAAAAGCTGTTGAAAAAAGACAAAGTAATGCCTAAAACAACAAAAACAACCTCATAAGATGCAAATTCTTCGTCTCTTACCGCTGCTAAAACAAGCATTACGCATACCAACATCAAGTACAATATGGAAAGAAGAGTGCAGATCTGAAATAGTGTTTTTTTATTTTGCAGAAAAGAGTAAGCATGGGCTATTAACAGCGGTGCGAGAGGAATAACAGCAAAAACGCCATCGAAAAGGCCCGCAAACAACAGTGGTATTGCCGAAAACACATAGAGTTGAGCATACATATCCCTTATGATTATAGGTATCTTTATGCTTTTAGCGGATAAAAATGCTTTTTTTAACAAATTCATCGTCTATGATTTTTGTGTTAGAATAAATATAGAAATCTATACAGCAATCTTTCATGGAATCCCTCAAAATAGCTCTTAAACGTATAAATTCCAGATTGTTCAATCTACGCCGATTCCCCACGCCTAAATAAAAATTGATTTTAGAATCATTATTATCCCTGCTCCAAGCCCCAAGCGGCTGGCTAAACCATGTTAGAGGATTCCACCAAACCTTCTTGTCATCATCGAAATTGAAATCATCAAAGAAACGGCATTTTACGCTTTCCACATTCAAGACCCATTGTCCGAGTTGATAGTTTTTGTCCAACCATCCTTGGTAATAACACCTCATCGCGTATTTGCCCAAAGCAGCCCCGATGTCATCAAAATCGCCATCCTCGTATCCTATGGAATAGGACAGGAAAAGATTTTCATTGACGAAACTTTCCGTCTCACTCCGTTCGGTTTTGAACCTTTCGTTGCCTCCGACAGGTCCACAATCCTCCCTTTTTGAAAGGTTATCGTGGAACAGTTTCAAGGATTCCAATATGACAGGCAGTTCAGAGGTGTCGTTGTACAGGAACACATTCTCCCCTTCTGGATTGCTTGGTATATATCCTAAATTTTCAAAAGAAAGGTACCGTATCCCCTTGAAATACTCCCTCAGATTCTCCACGTCGAAGTCCTTCACCCGCTCCTCGCTCATGAAGAACTCGTAGGGGAATTTCAGCGACTTGCCGCTGCCCTCTAACCAGTGGATTTGGCACAGTCCCCCGTGCAGCCAGCCTAATTTCACCATTATCTCTGGCAAATGAAGTATCAGCTTATGCGTGTCCGAAAGGGTGTCATACACCTTCTTGGGGATTCTTTCTATGAAACTCTCCTGCCGCCGGATGATGTCGTCCCCGTAGATGGTTTGCTCCTTGTCGGTCTCGTCCAACACAATGATGTAATTGTTCTCTCTCGGATTCTCAAACATCCCTCTGGGACTGACAACCCTTTCCGAAAGCGAGGTGTTGCCATCCGAGTCCTCGGCAACAATTCTGACGGTAATCCTTTCCGTCCCGGCAAGAATATCCATCATTTCCGTGCAGTCCCAATATACCGTTTGCTTTCCTGCTGGAAAACAACTTCTTGGCGTGGATTGTTTCTCGCTGCCTTCTATTACCACTTCCGGCACATACGCCATCTTATACAGTTTCTCTTCTTCACGCATAACTTCCACTTCGTATTGCGCCACATCTTTGCTGTCGATCCTGAAATCCACCCGGATCTGGCTCCGCCCGCCTCCCTGTATGTTCTTGCTCCTACTGCCGCAAGGTTTGGAAGTGCACGCCACAACGTTGGTGATGTGAACCTTCGGGTTGGAGGTCTCACCGACCGCCTCCATGTCTATATCCATAAGCTCTCCAAGAAAGCAAAACATCTTGAAGTGGGATATTTCATTCCCGAAATAATCTTGGAATTCAGAAAGGCTGGTGATGAATGTCTTAGACTCCATTGCCAAAGTCGGGTCTTTCTGGCGTTTTGGGGCCGTGTATGAAAGGATGCTCGTCTTGAAAATTTCGCCCGAACACATACTGACCTTAATGGAGTCATTCTCGTCTATTTCGAAGAAGACGCAAACCTCATCCCGGTCGGGTTTCACGCACGCCTTTTTCTCCCCCGCCTTGACTCCTTGGGGATAGGAGAACATTGTCAGACGCAAAGCTTTTCCGTCTGTGGTCAAGGGCAGAAGGTGTTTCACAAACCTGTTGTGCAGAGGTGTGAGTTCCGCCCCGTCATAGAAGCGGAACGACTCGCCTTTCAGCACACCGGCATCCGGCAGCAGACTGTCGGCGTAATCGTCGGCGTAATACTGCGACCAGTCGCTGGAAAAGACGTTGTGCGGCTGGCACCGACCTGTGATATGGTGAAAATTTTCCTGAGTCATCAGGCTTGCGTCTTATAAAAATGACCCTCCTATTCCTGAACCTCTGCATTATCCAACCCTTTCAACATCTGGTCGCCAGAACCGAAAGGATTTTCCCCTAAGGCACAAGAACACGGAAGTCCTGTTTCGTCCTCCAAATACGTAGAGTGAGCCTGTATGATAGTGAGCGTGGAGGGCACTCTTGTTTCCCAGGTTCCTTCCACCGTCTCTTCTTTTTGGCTTTGCATTTCATATGCCAACGAAAGATTCCTGTCGTCCTCCGTCTCCGACACAATGTCTCCATCCGTGTAGATATCCCCTGTCTGCAAGAACCATAACACGGCTTTCTCATACTGCGGACGCACTGGTACAAGGACTTTGGCCATACCACTCTGGAGAAATGCCTCAAATATCGAATCGTCACTCTTGGTCTGCATCAATTCATACCAGGCACATTTGTGATTATAGTAATATGGATAAAATGTGTAACTGAGAATCTCCCATTGAAATGCTGTCTCAAAGAATTTCACATACTCAATATAATCTTCCAATGCTGCGTTTTGTTGTATTTCTGGAATGGGTGTCGTTTCTGTTTCCCCTTCGCAGTTCTCACACTCGTAATCCTGACAGTTGTGAAAACAATGCCCCATCTCATAACCATAAGGATGGCTCAGCATTTCTATGCAGGAACGTTTCAACTCGCGTTCCTCAATCAAACGATTGGCCGCCTCGTTGCTGTAGTTTTCGTTATCGTTCATATCATTAGCGGCAGCAATGGCCTCTTGCTGTATTGCCAACTCCTCATCATACGTTGATTTAAGTTGATTGTATGCTTGAGAGAGAAGATTATATACATCCCGTTGCCATTGCAAAAGAACTTCCTCATCCAAATCACACTCCAGATTGAAAACTCCACTAATACTGCCCACGTGCTGATAACTAAAATAACAACTCACACTACCCTCTTTTTTCGGATTGAAGTGTCCGTCGTTTTCCCCTATAGAAAAAGGTTTGTCCATATCCCTGTTCCCAGGTGCAAAATACCCTGTTTCTCCAACAGGATTAACTCCTCCAAAGTAGAAAAGAGACACAACCCGTCCGTTAGGGGTTCGATTGCCTTTATAGTTTACCAAAAAATCGCCTGTAATCTTACTGCATTTGTAGTCTTCATCAAGATATTCAGTATGCACCTCCGTATTTAGTGTTTGTTCCGGATACCCCAAGTTGTTGTATGCCAATGCGAACGTCTTCACTTTATGGAGAATGGGCCATTCAATGGATACTTCATAATAGGCAGCGGCCTCTTCCACATTGTCTGCATTGGCTTCCGTAATGGAACTTGCATTTGATATACCGAAATCCAACAGCGATTTAGGTGCAACCAATTCGTTTGAAACTCCGTTCATATTCTTGCCTTTCCATTTCAACGCCTTTTTGTACAGTTTTGCAGGATGGGGTACTTCCACCTCCAGAACAAGCCTCTTGCCATAGTTGACAAGTTCGTTTTTGTAAATCTTGTCCACCCAGCGATAAACCCCGGTCACGTGCTCGCTACCAAGCCTGTTGTCAAAACCGTGCTTGTATATCTCCTCATACTCTTTTATTATTTTATAGGTTCTCTTCTCTGCCGTTTTCTGTTCTATGCGCTCCACGGCCCGTTCTGTGATTTCCTTCGCAAAGTTTTTTGCCTCTGTATTAGACAATGAAGAAGAATTGGAACTGTTGTAACCCGTGCTGGCATTGGAGGATATGCTACCGAATATTTTTGAATCCTTGGATACAGTGACCGATCCGCTGATGTCGAAGGACTTGTCCTTCTGTAGAATTTTCGCAATCTCAGAACTCACCTCGTTCCGTTCCGCCGTGGTGGTGTCACTGGTATTCTCTATCGTTGACTCTGATGATAGTTCCGTTGTCTCCTCTGTCCTTAATGTATTCCTTGAACTCTTCTCCTTGAACTCCCTGGCCATTACGTTTTCTATATGCGACACCTCTCCAGGGGCATAACAACAAAGGGTTTGCTCCACCCTGCGGAAATCCTGAATTCCAAGATTGTAAACCCCGTACAAGCCCTCCTCATCGCGTCCGTGTTGCCACGTTGCTACAAAAAAAGCAACTTTTTCGGGAATCACAACAACCAAATTAGGAATATCTGTAAGTTCAAGATTATTTGCATTTATCAAAAAATGTTGTGTGATAATCATCTGAAGACAAGCCTGGCGAGCCGTTTTGGATTTTTTTGTGACTATCTGCTTCAAAAATTCCTCCCATATCTCAAAATAATCCGATGAACTTAACGTGTTGGGGAATTCCCCAGTCAACGCAGGCTTTGAACTGTCATTTCTTTTCTGCAACATTAGTTTACAGGAAAAATCGTAGAAGTCAGAGTGAGAGTCTCGGAGCTCGCCATAACTGGCTATAGGGTCCAACCGTTTTATGAAATTGTCATATATGATATCGCTGTCGTCTTCGCTTTTTATAGGACATTGGTTGAAAACGCTGCTCTCAAAGTCGGGATGCAGGATGAACCTATAACCTTTTTCGTCCTTCCCTATCTTGTCGGGGGAACGGAACGTCTTGAAACTGAAAAGTTGGGTTTTGATGTCGTCATTCATAACTAAGAATTTTTTAAATGAAAAAATGTGAATGATATTTCGCTGCAAATATACAATTATTTTGTCAGGGTGTCTGTTTTATTCTTCGTCTCCTCGTCAGTTTCTTGTAGTTTTCTTTCGCTCTCTTGGTCTAATTCCCATTTCTATCATCGGATGCCACAAAATCCCCTTCCCTTCCGCAAGGGATACTCGCCCACCCAGCGTAGGGCATCCACGCAAAAAGGCATTTTCCCAGCACTATCTTGTACTCCAACACCATACGGCCTGTCTTGTTATCTTTCAAATAAATAAAACCGTCTCTCTGGCAACCTTGCTTGATATGTGACTCTGAGTGTTTGGTCATTTCCTTCCATTCTTGCACGCAAACCGTCACACTGTCTTTGCGGATAAAAATCCGGTACAATTCTTGGCAAGAGGAAAACTCCAACACGGTGTCCATCTGCATTAACAGGGAATCATTGCTATCAAACAGAATTTCGCTGTATTTGTTTTCACTGATGACATCATCTTTTGGATTACCAGCATACAAAATATAATGATAAAGCCGATAATTGTATGTGTCTTGATGTGTCGCAGTATCCTTGTACGACAGACAATCGCTCTCCCTCTCTTCAGGTGTCTTTTCATTTCTATCCATTGAGTTGCAAGAAGCCAGTGCTACCAACAGCAAAAGTAAAAACACAACAAACTTACCAGTCACGACGACCGAATCCGCACCAATACAATATCTTTTCCCAAAAAGCGTCTTCATATTATATGTTTCCTTCGTTGATAACAAACCACAAACGGTTATACGGGGTCCATATAAAGAGGCATTTCCCCAACACGATTTTGTAACACAATTCGTGTTCTCCTTTTTCGCCTTCAATATAAATGAAACCGTCTTTTTGATAACCGTGCATTACTATGGGTATTTTAGTATCGTCGGTCATCTCTTTCCATCTCCAGACGGACACGGTGACGTTCTCTTTTTTTAGGGAAACATTATAGTAATGTGACGGAGTACTGTATTCCAGCACGGTGTCCATCTGCATTAACAGGGAATCATTGCTATCAAACAATATCTCGTTGTACTGGTACTCGCTGGTGAATCCGTAATGTCTGTAGCGATAGGCGCACTGCTTGTCATACAAGTATTTGAGACGATACGTGTCTGGATTGGGGTCAATGTGTAACTCCTCGTTTATGCTGTCTATAACACAAGTTTCAGATTGTGTCCTTTTCAACAATTTATGTTTCTCTGAACTTGACTGACAAGATGGAAACAGTATTGTTATCAAAACTATCCATATAGGTAGAATACCCGTTTTCAGGAAGTCTTTAAAAGATTTGATAACAGCTTTCCTGTCCTTAAATTTTTCACTGGGATAGAGATGATAGTTTTCATATATGAAAATCTCCGCCTCTCTTGCCCTTCGATAAATAAGTCCGTCACTTTCTATTCCTTTAATATATCTCCTTACCAAAAATGCTTTGAACACTTCTTCCGTTGTAAGATTCTCAACACCTTTGTTTATTGTTGTAATTAAGGTGTCGCCCATACCTCCGTTAAAAAGACAAAGCAATAAAGCATCATACTCCCGTTGTAAAAGCTCTACTTTTATTAATCTCTCTAATAATGGAATTTTTTCTTTAACATCTTTTACAAGCAACGCATCAGCGTCTTCCAAAGAAATTCCTTCTATCCATTTCTTATGATTTGAATCTGATGCGTCAAACGGTTTGGTATCAATCAAATGACCGTAGCCAATAGTGGCATTACCTTTCCCCATTTCTCCCCCATCATCATAAGGAAGCACTTTTACAATATCTTTACCACTGTATATGATATTATATCCCAAACCTTCAAATTCTTTTAATACTGAATAAAATTCGGCAGATGGATTGTGATTTTTAACCGTTTTTCTGACTTCAACTTCCTTTTTCTCTATAACATTTCCACATGAATCAATCGTAACATCATAATCTTTCTTATCATACACTTCCTTACCCATAAAATCTGTAAGATGAACTTTGACGTATATTGTCTCTTTAGAGGATGTGGCGGGTACTTTTATTTCAAAGGTCTGTTCATATCCAATAGCCCGCTTAAACTGATTGTTGACAGCAATATATATAGCTTCCGCACGGCCTTCCACTATAACTGAGACTTTGATATAAACAGAATGGGTTCTTTGTCTGCTACTCTCAGAAATGTATCGTTCAGGGGAAAGATTATCCTGTCGAGGATAAGAGTTGACATACTTGCCATTACCTTTCGTAACAAGTACATTTGTGATCTTTCCTGTACTCAATAGGATTTGTCGTTCCTGTTCCCTTTTCTCCTCCCAACTTGGATGAAAGATGCTCTCCTCCCCGAAGGGGCTGCGTTTCCAGTAATCTGTATCCATAGCAGAATGAACGTATTATATTTCGCTGCAAATATACAATTAAAAAGAGACGCCACCCTCGTGACGTCTCTGAAATATGCTTTTTTTTTGTGAAAATGCCGGAATAAGACTATTTTGCCAGGAAAGGATAGCCGTAGTCGGTAGCGGGCACAAAGGTCTCCTTGATGCAGCGGGCGCTGATCCAACGCACCAGGTTGAGAATGCTGCCGGCCTTGTCGTTGGTGCCCGAAGCGCGCGCACCACCGAAGGGCTGGCAACCCACCACAGCACCCGTCGGCTTATCGTTGATGTAGAAGTTGCCGGCACTGTGACGCAACATCTGCTCGGCCTTCTCGATAGCATAACGGTCCTGCGCGAAAATGGAACCCGTGAGGGCATACGGAGAGGTCTCGTCGCAAACACGCAACATCTCCTCGTATTTCTCATCCTCATACACATACACCGTGATGACAGGTCCGAAAATCTCCTCGCGGATGGATTCGTAGTCGGGCGTCTTGGCCACGATGATGGTCGGCTCCACAAAATAACCCACAGACTTGTCGTACAAACCACCCAACACGATTTCAGCGTCCTTGGAGGCCTTGGCACGGTCAATATAACCGGCGATGTTGTCGAACGATTTCTCATCGATGACGGCGTTCACAAAGTTGGAGAAGTCGCGCACGTCGCCCATCTTCACGGTGGTCATCATCTCCTTGATGTGGGCCAGCGTGGGTTCCCAGAGGGATTTGGGCACATAGGCGCGGGAGGCGGCAGAGCACTTCTGACCCTGGTACTCGAAAGCACCACGCAGAATAGCCACAGCCAGCTCGCGGGCAGGTGCCGTCTTGTGCGCGAAAATGAAGTCTTTTCCGCCCGTCTCGCCCACGATCTTGGGATAGGTGTTGTAGACGTCGATGTTCTGGCCAATCAGCTTCCAGAAGCTCTTAAACGTGGAGGTGCTGCCGGTGAAGTGGATGCCTGCCAAATGCGGCGACTTGAAGGCCACCTCGCTGATGACAGAGCCGCTGCCGGGCAGGAAGTTGATGACGCCATCGGGCAGACCAGCCTCTTGCAACAGTTTCATCAGATAGTAGTTGGAGAGGATGGCCGTGGTGGACGGCTTCCAGATGGTCACGTTACCCATCAGGGCAGGCGCCACGTTCAAGTTCAAGGCAATAGAGGTGAAGTTGAACGGCGTGATGGCATACACAAAGCCCTCCATACCGCGATACTCGTTGCGGTTGAGCACCGTGTGGTCGGAAATGGGCTGCTGACCGTACAGCTGGGAGGCAAAATAGGTGTTGAAACGCAAAAAGTCGATGGCCTCGCACGGACAGTCGATTTCGGCCTGCATCGGGCTCTTGCCCTGACCGAGCATACAAGAGGCGTTCAAGACATATCTGTATTTCGTGGCCAGCAGCTCGGCGGCTTTCATCATAATGGAAGCTCTCTGAATCCAGGGCATCTCTTCCCAGTCCTTCTTGGCTGCCATAGCCGCGTCAATGGCCATTTGAACCTCTTTCTTGCCCACCTTGTGGTAATTGGCCAGCACGTGACCGTGCTCGGTAGGCATCACCACCTTGCCCATATCGCCTGTGCGCACCTCCTTGCCACCAATGATCAAGGGAATCTCGATCACCTGGTTGTACTGTCTGTCCAACTCTTCCTGGAGCAGCTTGCGCTCGGGAGTGCCGGGGGCGTATGAATAGACGGGTTCGTTTTTGGGTTCTCTGAATACATAGTTTGCGTTGTTCATATCAATATTATTTAAAGTTAATAATTGGGATTAAAAACAATAATCTTTCTTTTTAAAATATTATGGTTAAAATAATGTCTGCACATCGGCTTTCAATACGGTCATTGCCTGCTGCACCACGGGCTTCTCGGCGGCAGCGGTCAGCAGCGCCTCCGCAAAGGGAAACGATTCCGAATCGGGCGGGAAGGTGGCAGCCACGGCGTTGATGATGTCGATGATATCATCTTTCGCGTCGCTGATTTTGTTCCAGACAGGATTGGAGATGTAGATTTGCTGCGAGAGGTTGTGCTCGTACTCGGAACGGATGGCGGTGAGCAGGAGGTTCTGCTCCTCCGCCACGGTCAGACCACCGCTGTGGATGCGCATCACCAGCTGGTTGGGTTCAATGCGCTCCAGAAAGAGGCCCATACGCTCGTATGCTTGCAACCGCAAGGGCATCACAACGCTCTGGGTGCCTTTCTTCGACTCCAACGTGCGGAGCTTCAGGGTATATTCCGCCCACATCCTGTAAAGGACTACGGCCGTGGCCAACACTAAGGCGGCCACAATGATGATGACAATGGCTGTACTGGTCATATTTTATTTTTTTCTGTAGAGACGGGGCGCGCCCCGTCTCTACAATATATTAACCGCAATAGAAATATTGATGCACCATTTCGGCCATAATCTCAGGCTTCTTGGCAATCTCCTTGCGGATGTTCTGGTCTTTGTAAGACTTGAGTTGTTTCACGATATCGTCGATCATCTCGCGGTTGAAGACGCCGTGGGCCTCGAAGATGGCGCGGTGGCTGCTCAGCTCGTCGGCCGACTCCCAGCAGGAAGCGGGCAGTTGGGCCAAGCTCTCCACGAGTTGCTTGTTTTCGGGACGGTGTATGTCCACATCCACGTAGGTCTTCTTGGCGAATTCGAGGGCTCCTTCCATCTCGAAACCGTGGCGTGCGGCGACCACGAGGCCAGCCAGCAGCAGGTAGATGTCGGCAGAGCCGTCCGGGCAGCGGAACTCGACCGTCTGCTTCTGGGAACGGTCCTTCTTGACGGGTTTCTCCAGCGGGTTCAGTTCCGCCACGATGTCATTCTTATGCGTCCAGCCGAGGGGCACGCGCACGAGCACGGAGCGGTTTCTGTCGCCCCAGCAAATGGAGGTCGGGGCCTCCTGGTGCGGCACCAAACGGAAATAGGAGGTCGGGTTGGTGTTGCCGAAGGCGGTCAGCGAACCGGCGCAGGTCATATAACCGGCAATGGCGGTATGGGCGATGGAGTTGAGCTTGCCCTTGGTGACATATTGGTTCTTGCCGTCGGCATTGACAATGCAGGTGTGGATATGCAAGCCGCTACCAGCCTTGCCCGTGGTGATCTTCGGCGAGAAGGTCACGTCAAGGCCATACTGGTAGGCTAAGTTACGGATGATCCACTTGGCCAGAATCAACTGATCGGCCGCCTCGCACACATCCGTGACGAGGAATTCGATTTCGTTCTGCTCGTAAATCTTGCCGTCCAGGGTGAAGTTGCCCACCTCGGAGTGACCATATTTGATGAGGCCGCCGGCCTTGGCGATGTTGTACATACACTCGGCACGGAAAGACTCGAACTTGGTGAAGGGAGCCGACTCGTGGTAGCCCTTCTGGTCAGGGATGGTATAGAGGTCCTCGGCATCGCCGATGACGTAGTATTCCAACTCGCCCATTGCCTGGAAATAGAGGCCCGTGACATCGTTGAAGGACTTCACAGCCTTGCGGAGGATGTATTCCGGGGAGTTCTCCAGGGGTTGGCCATCTTTGTTATAATAGGAACAAAGGAAGGAGAGCGTGGGGATTTCGGCAAAGGGATTGATGAAAGCCGTGCTGAAGCGCGGAATCACATACAAATCTGAAGAACCGGCGTGAATGAAGGCCGGAAAGATGTTGGAACCGTCCACGCGCTCGCCGTTGGAGAGAATCTGGTCCATATACTCACGACTGTGCAGCACGAATCCCAAGGTTTTGATTCTACCGTCGCCAGCCACGTAATGGAAGTTAATCATTCTGATTTCGTTCTCTTCGACATACTTCATAATGTCGGATTTGGTAAACTCTTTCGGAGACTTTTTCAAAAAGTTCACCAAAGGATTCATACTCATTGTCATATTTTCTTTCATATAAAATGGTTTTAATGATTTTACGAATGGGGCGGCAAAGATAATAAAAAAAAGAGGACAGCATAGTGCCGTCCTCTTTAGATTTATCGTTTGTTAAAAACTATTTTGTCAAATAGAGTTTATAGGTGGCGTTGCCCTTGTCGGTGATCAGTCTCACCACATAGGTGCCGACAGCCACATTCATAGAAATCACCTCGTTGCTGCTGGTCACGTGGCCGCTGTAGAGCAGCTTGCCATAGACATCGTACACCTCGACGTTGTCGATCTGGACACCGTATTCGTTGACGATGTGGATATCGCTGTGAGAAGCATACACATTGATGAGTTCTTGAGCAGTGTAATCCTCAATGCCATCAGGAATTTCGTCCTTGGTGCGGAAGCTCTGGCCATTGGACCAAGCGCTGTAGTTGTTGTTACCGCAGTTGGCGCGAACCATCCACACGTATGTCGTGCTGGGCTGGAGAGTGGTGACCGTGTAGTTGTCGGCGTTCACTGTAACCGTGTTGAAGGTCGTGCCCAGAATCGGCTTGTACTGCACCTCGAAGGAGGTAGCGGTCGGGTGGTACCAGCTGAAGGTAGCGGAATTGGTCGTGATGTCCGTTGTGTGCATATTGGTCGGAATCACACAATCCTCGAGTCTGAAGGTAGCGGCGATGGTGTGGTTAGCCACCACATTCACGAAGGTGTAAGAGGTGATAGCACCCATATTCATACCGTCAACCACGACGTTGTCAACCACATAACCGGCATTCGGAACGATGGTGTAAGAAGCGGTAGCACCGTAGTTAGCGGTAGCAGGACCGTTGATGGCACCGTTGTTGCCGGCATTCTTCGTGATGGTGAAGGTCTTCTGAGTCATCGTAGCCGTCAACGTAGCGTTAGCGGAAACGGCGGGCAGAGTGTAGGTATAGACACCATTGGTGTTTTGAGCCTGAGACATCACGTTGCTGCCGTTCAGGGTGATGGCAGTCACGCTGTATCCCGTGTTCGGGGTCACCACGAAGGTCGGCGTAGCACCGTAGGTAACGGTGGTCGTGCCCGGAGTGATAGCACCGTTGGCGGGTTGAGTCACCGTGATCGTGTACTCATTGACATCGAAGGCGGCGAAGATGGTGTGGTTAGCCGTCACATTGCTGAAGGTGTAGGTACCCACAGCACCCACAGAAGCACCGTCCACAAAGACATCCGTGATGTGGTAGCCCGTGGCAGGAGTGATGGTGTAGGTCTGGTTGCCGCCGCTCACCATATTGGTAGCGCCAACAGGAGAGATGGTACCACCGTTGCCGGCAGTAGCCGTGATGACATACTGGTACTGAGCGAAGGTAGCAGACAAGGTGTGGTCAGCGGTCAGAGCCGGGAACTGGTAGCTGGTAACAGCACCCACGTTCACACCGTCCACCATAACGTTGACGATACCGTAACCGGCAGCCGGCGTGATGGCGAAGACAGGAGACTGGCCATAGTTGTAGGTCGTCGTACCCGGAGTGATGGTACCGTGCGTCGGCGTGGTAACGGTCACCGTGTACTGGTAAGGAGCAAACGTAGCGGAGATGCTGTGGTCAACCGCATTGGCACCCGTGAAGTTGAAGGTGTAGGTGTAGGTGGTCAAAGCATCAGCCTGCGTATAGTTGGTGGTGTTACCATCAATGGTCACAGAAGAGATGTAGTATCCCGTGTTGGCCATAATCGTGTACACGCCCTGGTTGTTGTAATGGTAAGTGTTCACACCCATCGGGGCAATCTGACCATTGGCACCGCAGGTAGCCGTCACATTGTAATCCATCGGGTTGAAGGAGACCTCATAGTGATAGTTGTCCAAAATGTTGGTCAACGTATCTCTGAAGGTAGCCTCAGGATCAGCGATGGTCAAAGGCACATTGTTGCGCAGCACGCTGGCAATACGGTAACCCGTGACAGGCGTAGCGGCGAAGTAGTAGGTGTTGGCAGGATCGTAGATGAAGGTAGCACCCGGAGTAACCATACCAGGACCATAACCGTTGGTAGTGATGACGTAGGTGTTCGGGGCGAACACAACCTCAACATTCTGTTGCTCGGAGATGTTGGCGAACTGGTAAGCCTCAATAGCACCGTAGTTGACACTATTGATGGTCACGCTCTGCACGTGATAACCGGCAGCCGGCACAAAGGTGGCGGTGAATGTCGTGCCATAATCCACGTAACGGCTGAAGTGTGCCGGAACAGGAGAGTTGGCGTCGGTGACAAACTGGTTCTCGATCACACCGTGTCCATAGACCGTGTAGAAGAGACCCACAGTGTCGATTCTGACCGTAGCCAAGACAGACTTGTTGTGGTAAATGTTGTTCAGCTCATAGGTGTAGGTGTCACCCGTTCTGGTCGTGTTGGCCAGAATATTCGTGGCGTTAGCCAGCGTGTTGTTGCCAGTGTAAGCATAGTCGCTCAACAAGAGGCTGCTCAAGTGGTGGTGAGGATTGACGTTGAAGGTCAGCGTGGTGTTACCACCGTATGGCAATGTCTCAGGAGCAGCGGGCACGAACTGGCCAAACGGCGTGTTGGTGTTCACATACTTGCTCACAATCACGGAAGAAGGAGTGAAGGTGATGTCCACCAGAGAGTTCATCGTGACATTATAGAGCGTGTAGAAATAGACAGAAGAGTTGTTCTGGTCTTCGCCTTGCACCTGGGTGCCGTTCACGGAGATGCTGGCCACGTGGTAACCAGGATCCGGCGTGATGCAGAAGGTGAAGTCGCTGCCGGAACCCACCGTAACTGTGCCGGTCGGGTTGACAGAACCGTGAGAACCTGCATTGAGGGTCACATTCACCGTGGAGGTGATGTTCAGGTTGTCGAAGGTGACACCGTTGCTGCCTCTCACAGAACCAGCCTTGACGACGATGTAGTACACACCGTCAGTGGAGTTGTTGAAGAGATAGTTGACTCTGGTGGCGGAAGGCGTTTGCGTGATACCCTGGTACTGACCAATGACTGTCCAGTCAGCAGGAGCGGGAGAGGTGGCGATATAGACCGTCATATTCTCCGGCAGCAGGCCGAGAGCGTTATAGTCGTAAGAAATCATATACTGGCCGGCAGGAATGTGGATGCACGGGGAAACCATATAGGAAGCAGCGTTATAGTCGTTGCTGTAAGTATAGGTCGGAGTGCCGTTAATCACCTCCCACATCACCGTATTGTCGTTGCGGGAACCAATCAGCCAACCATCCTGGCCCAAGACCACATTGGTGAAGTCTTCGGAATAGGGCAGCTCAATCGGAGCCAACACGTTCACAGAAACAGAAGCAGTATTGTTAGTCATATCGGCATCGCCAGCGTAGTTGACCGTCACTTCCAGCGTGTTGGTCGCAGCGGTGAAGTTAGCCAACTGACCGAAGGTGAAGGTGGCCTGTGAACCAACCGTGAGGTTCGTGGTGAAGGTCTCCGTCACAGCCGTGCCGTTGTTGATGCTGTAAGAAGCCGTGAAAGTGGTGATAGCATCCGTCTGGTTGCCGTTTCTCACCGTGAATTTCACAGGAATATTGGACTGGTCGCAAGCATCTGAGATGCTGTTCACATTCTCAAGGACGAGGTCTTTGTCAAGTTGCACAATCGGGCAGAACGTGAACTTGGCATTGGCACGCTGACTATTCGTCGTACCTTCTTCCGTAGCGGAATACTCAGCAACAGTGGCATCGTAGTCATCATATCTGTAAAGATAGGCATTGGATGTTTCCGTGTAGTAATAGGTCTTGGAGCTGGAATAGTCATCAGCCTTCTTGGCGATAATCACCACGAGGTTGTCCGTACCATTGTAAGCATACGGAGTGCTGAGTTGGTAAGTCTCCCAACCTTCCGCACCGCCCAGGGTGGCATTGGTGGCGTGATACACCAGGGTCATATCGCTTTGCGGAGTCCAATCCGTGGTACCGGAGAAGGAGGAAGTGCTGCGCGTAGCCAGATAAATCTTGAAATCAGACACGTCGTAGGAGGTGCTGGATGCGCTCTGGAAACTGATGGCGGAAATATTACCGGAACCATTGATTTCAGAAGCAGGATAGATCGTCTCACTCCAAGAGTTGTTATAATAAGGATCATAAGGCATTCTGTAGGAAGTAGAAGTACCCGTACCCACGATAGAGGTGATGGAATTGTCACAAACCTCGGTGATGAAGGAAGCGACAGAGCTCCAATCGCTGTTGTCGTCAGTACCGCAGTTGGCGCGCACGTAAGCATCGTAAGCAGTAGCGTTGGAAAGACCCGTCAAAGTCAGGCTGTTGGAAGTGGCCGTAACCACAGTGCCCGTACCTTGGGTGAAACCGGCAGGACCATATTCCACTTCCCATTGGGTCTCAGTGCCATTGGCCGTCCAGTTGATAACAGCGCTATTGCCCGTAACAGCAGTCACATTGCCCATTGTGGGAGCCGGACAGCTTTGAGTGGGAACGCTGGCACAAATAGAGAACAAAAGGTTCGGCAAGTTGGTGGTTCTGGTACCAGTGTTCGAGCCCGGATGATCAGCGTAGGAAGCCGTACCGTCGCTTCTTCTGTACAGAACCGCATTCGTGACGGCGGTATAGTAGAACTTGACGGAATTAGAGTAGTTCGGCAGCTTGGTGGAAGCCACAATCACAAGGTTGTTGGTGCCATCATAGTAGAAGGGCTGGTCAAGATTATAGGTAATCCAACCTGTGGAACCACCCAACGAGCCGTTAGACTCGGAATAGACTAAGGTAAGATCGGAAGCCGGCACCCAGTCGCTACTGGAGTTGTTGATGGCATCCGTCTTGGTACCCATATACAGTTTCATTTCCGTGAAACCAACAGAAGCGGAAGCGGCACTGTTGAAAGAAATGGAGGTGATGTAACCGACACCGCCCACATCATTCTTGTTGTACACCATCTGCACCCAAGAATTCTTATAGTAGTTGCTGAACGGAGCATTGTAACCACTCGTGGTGCCGTTACCGAAAGTAATCTCATTACAGTTGCTGGGCGTGAAGTTAACAGGAAGACTCCAGTCGCTGGTGCTGGTGGCGCTGCAGACGGCGCGCACATAAGCTTCATATTCCACATTCTCGGTCAGACCCGTCAGCGTGTACGGATTCGTGCTGACCGTCACAGTGGTGCCCGAGCCGGGCTGGAAGCCGAACGGACCATATTCAATCTGCCATTGGGTCTCGTTGCCACGCGGTGTCCAAGCAAGATCCACAGAAGAAGCCGTCACATTGGACTTGACAAGGTCCGTAGGAATAGGACAATCGGCAAGCTCAATCACATTGATGGCGTCAATGGAAGCAGCATAGCTGGTGCTGGTGCCGCCACCATAACGGAAAGCGATGAAAGAGTTGGTGAGGTTCGGGATATTGAGGGTGACCTCGGTCAGAGTCGTCGTCTTGGGAAGCACCTGCAAAGCAGTGAAGGAATTCTCATTGTTAGGATCGGTCATCACACCCACGGTGATTTCACCATAAGAGGCGGTCGTACCGGCGTTTCTGTACCAGAAGTTCAATGTCACTCCGTCGGCTCTCAGGCTCGGCATAATGGCATACAGATATTTAGTATTGGAAGCTCTGAAATAGAGGCTCTTCGCACCGTCGTGAGCGTAGGTCGTGCTGTTATAGACATAAGCTCTCGGATATGTGGTGGCAGAGTAGCCGTCGTTGTTGATGAAGGACCAGCAAAGAGGAGCGTCATCATTGTTGGCGAAGCTCTCGAAGTTCTCTTCATACGGCAGAGACTGCTGACCGCAATCGGTGGTGAATTGTCCGTTAACCCACTGGCTTGTGCTTTCGCTGCCGCAAACAGCCTTCACGCGCACATCGTAAGTGGTAAGAGGCAGCAAACCATTGAGCGTAACCCACGGGGTGTTGGCCACGTTGATGGATTGCCAGAGGCTGACGTTTTCGGGTTTGTACTCCACAACCCAAGCCGTCTCCGTGCCGCGCGGTGTCCAGTTCAACTCCACACGGGTACCAACAATGGAAACAACCGAGATGTTGGCAGGCTCCATACAAGCGCTGAACGTGGTAAAATCGGCAACAGCATATTCGCTGAAACTCGTGGCAGTGCAGTTAGCCTTCACGCGCACCTGATAATGGGTGTTGGGAGCAAGGCTGACCATATTGTAAGTGGTAGAAGCCACATTCACAGCCGTCCAAGAAGCATCATTTTCGGCTTTGTATTCCACCGTCCAGGAAACCTGAGTGGAATCACCCGGCGTCCAAGCCAGATTAGCCATATAGTTGGTGACGTTGCTCACGGTAAGGTTGGTGGGCTCTGCACAAGCAGGGGCATCGCCGCAGATGATACCCGTACCGGCCAACTTGATGTCATTACGGAACGTGTTGTAATACTTGGAACCAGCAGCGGTGGCAGGAGTGCTATAAGAGACAGATGCATATGTGTCGCTATAGTGGGCTATGGACTTGTTATCCGTGGTGGAATGTGCCCAGAAAGACATACTGGAATAACCGGAATAGCCTTCATAGTAAGCCACCACCAGGTTGCTGGTGCCGTCATAGTAGAAGGGCTGGTCCAAAGTGAAGGTGTTCCAACCGGAAACCATAGGACGCATACCAGAAATGACTGCAACTTCCGTCAAATCGGAAGGATCAATATAGTCTGTATTGTTGGCAAACGTGGACTTAGTCGTGTTGGCCATCCAGATTCTGATGTCACCCGTTCTGTCATTGTTGGTCGGCAGAGAGGAGCAGTAGAAGCTAACCTCCGTGATGGGACCTGCAGAGACATTCAATTCAGCAGCATCATAGATTTGCTGTGAATAAGCATAGTTGTACAAGCCATAGAACGGGAGATAACTGTTGGTGGAGGAACCGTCGCCAATAGTGATGTCAATCGTACCTTGTACAGGAGTTTGACAGTCGATGGTGAATTGGGAGGAGGTCCAGAAGCTGGTGTTGTCACCGCAGTTGGCCTTCACACGCACGTCGTATGTGGTGTTGCCATCAAGACCTGCCAATGTCACGCTGTTGCTGGTAGCGACCTGGGTGTGCCATTCGCTATGGTCAGCATACTTGTATTCCAGAATCCAGGAGTTCTGTCCGGCGGGAGCCGTCCAGGAAATCACAGCGGTGGTACCCGTCACAGTAGCCGTAAGGTCAGAAACGGGCTCACAACCGTTCTCCACCACAGCGATGTTGTCGATGGCGGCAGGGAACTGATTATCAACAGAAGCGTCGTTTCTCCAGGTGAACACCAGGTCAACGTCACCGGCAAAGGCGGGGTCGATGGTGAGGCTGGCAGAATTCCAGTCGTTGGAACCGAAGAACGTGGCCAACACGGTCTCCGTATTATTCTTCACCACAGAAACAACAAGGCAGTCATTGCTGTTGCCGTTGACTCTGTAGTCAAACATAAGGGTGGCGCCAGAAGCGGGGATACGCAGTGTGCGGGACGCTTTCACCAGAGAAGCCTCGTTGTCATATTTGTTGGTGGCACCATTATTAGATGTAATAAATAATTTATTGTTATCAAAACCGGAGGCCTGACCGATGAACCATTGGTTGGTAGCCGTGCCGTTGTTCAACACGATACCGTCGTCCACGTTGGAATCGAAATTCACATTGTAGGGCAGGCTGGCCACCAGACTCACGATGTCAGCCTGGCTGCGCGGAACGATTTCAATGGTGGTGTTGTAACGAATCACATAACCCGTCACGTTGACCACATCATTGGCATACACTTGCTTGCCCGTAATGGTACCCATCGTGTTGTAAATCTGGGCGGTGGCATCACCTTGGGAGATGTTGACGCCACGAGTGGCAGAAGAAGTGCCGAAAGTCTGGTCAGCAGCAATGGTAACGCCGTTCACAGTCACCAGCTTAGCCTCATAGTCAGCATAGTTGGCCACGATGTCGGCCAAGGTGGCTACCACGGGTTGCACCGGGGTGCCGGCGAGACCTTGTCCGGTGGGAAGACCGCTCACGGGTTTCATTTCATTCAAACCGTTGTAAAGATCATAGGTACCATACACACCGTCGGAAATCACATCACCGGGTTCATAGGCGTTGGCCATTGTACCGTAGATGTAGAGGGCTCCGGTATTATCCTGCACGAACGTGTAGTATTTGTTGGAGTATTGACCGAGGACGGTGACAGGACCCGTGATCTTGTAAACGTCATTGCCGGCGGCAGCCTTGAAAGCGGCGATGTTGGCCACTTCAACGGGGATGCGAATCGTATAGGTAGCGGTAGCCACGCTGCTGGTTTCAGAACCCAACACGGCGATAGCCTTGATAGTGGTGGTAGCATTCACAGCGATAGGAGCCGTGTATTCAGTAGAGGTAGCATCGGGGGTAGTACCATCAACAGTGTAGTAGATGGTGGCGCCGGCAGGACCTTCCAAGGTCACCGTCTGGGTGGCATAATAGGTGCCGGCAGCAACAGTGAAGGTGGGGGGCAGAAGAGCTGCGGGAGCTGCAGTGCCGTAATAAACCTTGATCTGCGTGGCTCTGAGCTGTTTGCTGCTCGTATTGGCATTGTAGAACTTCAAGCTGGAGGTGGCGTTCACGTTGGAAATGGTGTACACCAAGTTAGAATATGTGGCCTCTTCAGCAGTACCATTGTCCACTACATATTTCACAGTAGGATTGTACGAACCACTTGCTGTGGTAATCTCCAAGCCCGTGATAGCATAACCAGCAGCGGGGGTTAATGTCATCTCATTGCCTTGACCGTCTGGGCTATAGTAAAAACGCAAATTGGACCCGCTGTTGTAATACTTCGGACCTGCAGTACTAGAATTACCCTGTGCGGTCGTGAACGAAATGTTGTTGTCAATGTTTCCACTGGTAATGGCTTGCGCGTCGGAATACCCTTGGTCACCAAACACAAAGGTTACCGATGTTTGAGCAAATACATTACCTGCAGCCATCAATGTCACCATCAGGATGGCCACCAAACTTTTCACCCCTTGGGCTAAAGTTTTGAAATTGTAGTGCTTTTTCATTTGAGTTGTTTTAAATTAATACTATTGTTTATTTATTGATATTCTGATAGATATACTTTAAGGTCAGTCTATATTACGCCAAACAAAAAACGGGCAAATGTACAATTTTTTTTTAAAACTTCAGTTTTTTCTCTTTTTTTTATCCATACTCCATTGTTCACGTTTTTTATGTGCTCATTTTTGTATTTTTGCCTTCCAAATTCTGTCGTATGAAAAAACTGCTTTTTATTCTGCTTGCCTGCACTATAGCATTGTCCGCCTGCCACAAAAAAGAGCAGGTGCCCACCCCGAAGCTGACCAAGCAACAAGAGACCAAGGCCAAAGAGGTCTCTGTCACTCTCAAACGCTACGAACAAGACCTTTTCTCTCTGGATATCAACCATCTGGCCGACGGCATCGCCAGCCTGTACGGCCAATACCCCGAAAACCTCATCAGCAAAGACAGCTGGAAAAACCAACAGATGATCAACGGGCTCAAGGGCTACCTCAACGACCCCACCATCAAAGCCCTCTATCAGGAGGTCCAGAAACAGTACGCCTCGATGGACGATATCACCAACGCCCTCAACAAAGCCCTTAAAATCTACCTCACCCATTTCCCCGACGACTCCGTCCCTACCCTCTACACGCTTATCCCCGGGATGGACTTCAGCACCCCCTCTGTCTTCGGCTATGGCAACGATCTCTTCCTCTGCATCGATATGTACCTGGGAAAGGATTTCAAATACTACGCCGCGGCCGGTATGCCCAAGTTTATCGCCGAACGCTGCGAACGCAAGTTCATCGCCCTCGACTGTTTCTCCAAAGGACTGGCTTACAAGCATCTGCCCGAAAAAACGCCCGTCACTGGCCTTGACTATATGATCCTCGAAGGGAAGAAAATCTTCTTCACCGCCACGATGTTCCCCGAAACCCCGCCCCAAGACCTCATCGGCTACTCGGAGGAAAAATACCAGTGGGCCACCAAGTTCGAGAAACAGGTCTGGCAATACTTCATCGAACAGAATATGCTCTACTCCAAGGACGATGATGTCATCCGCCGGCTCGTGGAAGAGACCCCCTTCACCCGCGACTTCGGCAACGCCTCGCCCGGTCGCCTCGGCGCCTTCATCGGCTGGCACATCGTGGCCTCCTATATGAAAAACCACCCCGACTGCACCCTCCAGGAGATGATGAACCTCACCAACTCCCAGCAGTTCCTCAACAGCTCGCTTTATAAGCCGTAGTGCGAGGTGCGATTTACGATTTGCGAGGTGCGATTTGCGATTTACGATGTACGATTTATGAGGTACGTCAGCGCTCCTTCGTCGCTTGTGCGGGGTTACTAGGATTTTGTCCCTTCGGGACTGCTTAAGGAAAGTATCAAATCAAAAAATTAACAATAATTTCTAAAAACAAATAAAATTAAAATATTTTTAAAAAAGATTTTGTTTTATAAAAACTTTTTCGTATCTTTGCCGCGAATTTTAAAAACACAACATTATGTCTGGTATTAATAAAGTTATCTTGATTGGTCGGTTGGGCAAGGACCCCGACATCAGAACCTTCGAAACGGGGGTTAAGAAAGCGTCCTTCACAATGGCAACGTCAGAGATCCGCAAGGACAAAGACGGTAACCGCACGGAACTCACAGAGTGGCATAACATTGTCTGCTGGCGCAATCTGGCGGAGAACGCCGAGAAATATCTCACCAAAGGCAAACAGATCTACCTGGAGGGCAAGTTGCGCACCCGCTCGTGGGAGGATAACGGGGTGAAGCACTACATCACGGAGATCGAGGCAAGCACCTTCACGATGCTGGGCACCAAGGCCGACAACGAGCAACCCGTGGTCACGCAGGTACCCAACGCCGGCGCCGTGGTGGCCCCCGAACCTGCCGTGGAGACCGCCCCAGATCCGAGCGACGACCTGCCGTTCTAAAATCTCTCCCTGTATTACTCTGTAATTGGAAAAAAGCCTTCGCGAAAAAACGAAGGCTTTTTTGTAACTATAAACACTCACAACTTAAATTGACGCAAAACATTCCCTTTTTCCCGTGGCGTCTTCACACCGCGGAGGCACCAATATCAGTGCGCCTCGAACCAGTTGCTCCCCGCGTTCACGTCCACGTCCAAGGGCACGGAAAGGTGCATTGACCCGCTCATACAACGGCGCACCAACTCACTGAGTGTCTCCAACTCCTCTTTGCACGCGTCAAACATCAACTCGTCGTGCACTTGCAGGATCATCTTGCTCTTGAGCTGCCGCTCCTGCATCTCCTTGAACACCTTTACCATCGCAATCTTGATGAGATCAGCGGCGGTGCCCTGGATGGGCGCGTTGATGGCGTTGCGCTCCGCCGCCTTGCGCAGCAATCCGTTCTGCGCGTTGATGTCGCGGATATAGCGACGGCGACCCAGCAGCGTCTCTACATAGAGGTGTTCGCGGGCGAACTCCAAAGTGTTGTTCAGATACTCCGTGATTTTCGGAAAACTGCGGTAGTAATCGGTGATGAGCTGGCGGGCGTCGGCTTGCGAAATCTGCAAGCGGTCGGCCAGCCCGAAGGCGGAGATGCCATACAGGATGCCGAAGTTAACCGTCTTGGCGGAGCGCCGCATATCCTTGGTCACCTCATCTTGCGGCACGCCGAAGATGTGGGCAGCCATCGCCGCGTGGATGTCCTCGCCGCTCTTGAAAGTCTCTATCATCCGCTCGTCGCCACACACGTGCGCCACAATGCGCAACTCAATCTGCGAATAGTCGGCGGCAAGAATAACGTGGTCGTTATCAGTGGGCACGAAAGCCTTGCGGATGTCGCGACCCCGCTCAGTGCGCACCGGGATGTTCTGCAGGTTCGGGTTCACCGAGCTGAGACGCCCCGTGGAGGTGACTGTCTGCGTGAACGTGGTGTGGATGCGCCCCGTCTTGGGATTAATCAACTGCGGTAAAGCATCTATATAGGTGGATTTCAACTTGCTGAGCTTGCGCCACTCCAGAATCAGCGGCACAATAGGATGCTTGTGGGCCAGCTTCAACAGCACCTCCTCGCCCGTCTGATACTGCTTGCTCTTGGTGAGCTTGGCATTCTCGATGATGCGCAACTTCTCAAAAAGAATCTCCCCCAACTGCTTGGGCGAGCCAATGTTAAACTGCATCCCCGCATAGTCGTAAATCTGCTTTTCAATATCGTGGAGTTCCGTGTTCATCGTCTCCGAATTCTGCTGCAACGTCGGCACGTCCACCTTGACGCCCACACGCTCCATCTCGGCCAACACCGGCACCAAAGGCATCTCCACACGCTCGAACAGTGTGATTAACGAATTTTCTTGCAACTCTTTGCGCAACAATGGGTAAAGCTGTACATAACTGCTAACCCGCTCCACCGCTTGCGTCTGCAACTCGCTCGCATCTCCGCTCAACTGGCAGCCCAGATAACCCGCTACCAAGCGGTCCAGTTCGTGCTTGGTCTCGGGCTGGATGAGATAATGGGCAATCTGAAGGTCAAAAATCGCGACTGTTGGCTCTATCTTGAATGCTTTCAAGTATTTGTATGTGGATTTGCTGTCGTGCATCACCACCGTATGGTCTCCTGTGAAAATCCAGCGCAACAGCGTCTGGTAATGGCGGTGCTCGCTCTCCACAAAATGGTAGCGGCAGCACTCCGCATCGAGGGCAAAGGCAAAGCCCGCAATGCGCTCCTCCTGCCGAATCCAGTCAAAGTAAAGCGGGGCCCCATCGTAAGGTGAGGAGATATTTTCCGCGGCGGCGGACTGTTGCAGCTCCGGCACCTCATCGGGCGACTCCACACACACTACCCTCGGCAGGATTTTCACCCTCTCTGGGGCGCTCTCCCCCACCTCGCCGGTTTCCTGCGGTTGCGAAAACAGGTCAACCTCAGCGGGTGCCGCCGACTTGAGCGAGAGGTCCCGGAAAATACGCTGCGACAGAGCGTTGAACTCCAGTTCTGTGAAGACTGCTTTCAACTTGGCCGGGTCGGGCCCCAGGTATGCCATCTTCTCGAAATCGCACGTAATGGGAACATCTATCATAATGGTAGCCAGCTGTTTCGACAGCAGGGCCTGCTCTTTGTATTCCAGCAGGTGCTGGCGCTGTTTCTCTTTGTCAAGGTTAATGCCGCAGGCGTACATATTCTCGATGGAGTCGTAATTGGCCAGCAGTTTCTTGGCACTCACAGGGCCGATACCGGGTACGCCAGGGATGTTGTCGGAGCTGTCGCCCTGCAGACCGAGGATGTCGATGAGCTGCTCGGGGCGTTTGATGCCGTACTTTTGGCAAATCTCCTCCGGACCGAGGATTTCCGCCGGCTGGCCCATCTTGCCGGGCTTGTACATCTTGATGTTGGGCGACACCAGCTGGCCGTAATCCTTGTCGGAGGTCATCATATAGACATCAAAACCCTCTATCTCTGCGTGTTTGGCCAAGGTGCCCACCACGTCGTCGGCCTCGTAGCCGTCCATCTCCACAATGGGCACGCGGAAGGCCTCGAGGATGCGCTTGATGTAGGGCACGGCGTTGATGATATCGTCGGGCGTGGCTTCGCGGTTGGCCTTGTACTCCTCAAACTCGGCGTGGCGGAAAGTGGGCGCACCCGTGTCAAACGCCACGGCGATGTGGGTCGGCTTCTCGTTCTTCACCAACTCGTAGAACATATTGGTGAACCCTAAGATAGCGGAGGTGTTCAGCCCCTTGGAAGTATAGCGCGGACTCTTGATCATAGCATAATATGCTCTGAAAATCAAGCCCATAGCATCAATAAGAAATAATTTCGGTCTCATCACTTCTTAATTCTCAATTCTCAATTCTCAATTATTATAGTTTCTTGCGCCAAAAATCGCGCTCCCGATACGCACAAAAGTGCTGCCCTCCTCCACCGCTATTGGGTAGTCGTCGGTCATTCCCATCGACAGTTCCTTGAAGTCGGGATTGTTTTGGAAGTAATTGTCTTTCAGGTGGATAAAAATATCGTGCAGGTGGCGGAACTCCTGGCGCACCTGTTCCATATCTTCGGTGAAGGTGCCCATTCCCATCACACCGCAGATACGGACGTTCTGCAGGGTCGGGAACTCCGGATTGCGCAGCATCTCCTCGCACTCTTCGAGATAGAAACCGTGCTTGCTCTCCTCCTGGGCGATGTGGAACTGCAGCAGGCAGGGTATCACGCGCCCGTTTTTCTCGGCGTGGCGGTTCACCTCCCACAGCAGCTCGGCTCTGTCAATGCTGTGGATCATCGCCACATACGGGGCAATGTACTTGATTTTGTTAGTCTGCAGGGTGCCGATGAAGTGCCACTCAATGTCTTGGGGCAGCACCTCGTGCTTGGCCTTCATCTCCTGGGCCTTGTTCTCGCCAAATAGTCGTTGGCCCTCGTCGTACAATAATTGGATGTCAGAGGCGGGTTTGAATTTGGAGACGGCAATCAGCCGCACACTCGCCGGTAAAGTCCGCTTTATTTCTCTGTATTTCTCTATATTCATTGTAAAATGCTTTGCGTTTATTTGCGCGCAAAATTACAAAAAAAAAGCGGAGAATAATCTCCGCTTTAGTACCGAAGGCCGGGATCGAACCGGCACGAGTGTTACCTCATTGGTTTTTGAGACCAACGCGTCTACCTATTCCGCCACTTCGGCTCAAAACCGGCGGCAAAAATACACTTTTTTTTGATAAGTTCGATTAATTTTTTTCTGAATTATCCTCTTGAATCTTGTAAATATCCTGCCTGTGTATTTCTGAGAGTTCCGCGGGCATATATTTGTCCCACAAACCACGCAGATTATCACACTGTTTTTTGCAAGATTTAAAGGGATATTTCCGAAAAAATAGCGCCGCCACAATGTGACGGCGCTACGATAATTCTTAATTCTTAATTCTCTCTATCCACCCTTGGATTGTCTCCAGCGTGGCGGCGGGAACATCCAGTTTCAATTTCTTGCGAAGACCACCGAGGTCATTGAGTAACTTGTTGGGGTTGGCCTCCTTGAGCTGGGCCACCGTGAGAATGTTGAGTTTCTTCAGCGCGGGAATCCACGCGGCATCCATACCCAAGGCGGTGAACTCCTCATCAGAGCTACACTCCACTTTCTTCTCAGGACGCATCTGCGGGAAGAAGAGCACATCTTGGATAGAAGGCGAGTTGGTCATAATCATCGCCAGGCGGTCAATGCCGATGCCGAGACCGGCGGTGGGGGGCATACCGATTTCCAGCGAGCGCAGGAAATCCTCGTCCAACACCATCGACTCCGTGTCGCCGCGCTTGCCGAGTTCCAGCTGGTCCTCGAAACGCTTGCGCTGGTCAATGGGGTCGTTGAGCTCGGAATAGGCGTTGCAGATCTCCTTGCCGTTGCACATCGCCTCGAAGCGCTCGGTGAGGCCCGGCTTGCTGCGATGCTTTTTGGTGAGCGGCGACATCTCAATAGGATAGTCGTAAATAAAGGTCGGCTGGATGAGCTTCGACTCGCAGGTCTCACCGAAAATTTCGTCAATGAGCTTGCCTTTGCCCATCGTGCTGTCCACCTCCACGCCCTGTGTCTTGGCGAAGGCGGCGAGCTGCTCTTCATTCATCTCGGAGATGTCGGTACCGGTGAAATGCTCAATGGCCTCAAACATTGTATAGCGCTTCCAAGGGCGTTTGAAGTCGATGATATTGTCGCCCACCTGCACTTTCGTGTCGCCGTGCAGGGCCAGGGCGATGCGCTCCACCATCTCTTCCACCGTATTCATCATCCACTCGTAGTCCTTATACGGCACATAGAGCTCCATTTGGGTGAATTCGGGATTGTGGAAACGGTCCATACCCTCGTTGCGGAAGTCTTTGGAAAACTCATAGACGCCGTTGAAGCCGCCGACAATGAGCTTTTTGAGATACAGTTCATCGGCAATACGCAGATAGAGCGTCATATCGAGCGTGTTGTGGTGCGTCTTGAAGGGACGGGCTGCTGCGCCGCCATACAGGGGCTGCAGGATGGGGGTTTCCACCTCCAGATAACCCTTCTCGTTGAGGTACTCGCGCATCGTGTTCACCAGCTTGGTGCGCTTGATGAAGGTGTCTTTCACCTGCGGGTTGACGATGAGGTCGATGTAACGCTGGCGGTAGCGCTGCTCAGGATTTTGGAAGGCATCATACACCTTGCCGTCCTTCTCTTTCACAATAGGAAGCGGGCACACCGATTTGCAGAGGATGGTGAACTCCTTGACGTGGACGCTGATTTCGCCCATCTGGGTGGTGAACACAAAGCCCTTCACACCGATGATGTCGCCAATATCGAGTTTCTTGAAAACGCTGTTGTACATCGTTTTGTCCTCGCCGGGACAAATCTCGTCACGTTTGGCGTAAATTTGGATGCGCCCCACGGCGTCTTGGATTTCGTAGAAGGAGACCGCGCCCATAATGCGCTGGTTCATAATACGGCCCGCAATGCTCACTTGCTGGAAGAGCGTGTTGTCTTGCGGGTATTTTTCCAGGATTTCCTGGGTGGTGGCATTCACTTCATATTCGGCAGCCGGATAGGGGTTGATGCCGAGGTTCAAGAGGTCTTCTAATTTCTTTCTGCGGATGATTTCCTGTTCTGATAATTCTATGGCCATATCGGTGTTTTTAAGAGCGGCAAAAATACGAAATTTTAGGCTTTGTTTCGCCATTTTTCCCGAACATTGGGCAAAAAAAAAGAGGTTGGGATTCCAACCTCTTTTTCATATAGAGTGGTTTGTTATTATTTCACAACAACTTTGGAGGTGTAAACCTTACCATTCTGGGAAACCTTCAGCATATAGATGCCAGGACGGAAGCCGGAAACGTTGACTTCAGCCTTCTCGGTAGCGGTGCTGTTGTAAACCTTCTGGCCAACGAGGTTGAACATCTCGATGTTAGCCTTCTCGGAACCGGCGAGGTTGACCGTGAACTTGTTGGTGGCAGGGTTAGGATAAACAGAGATGTTCTCTTTTTCCATTTCGTCAACACCAACATAAACACAATCGTTGCAAGCGAGTTTGAGGAACATTTGCGGATAGTGCATATTCTGGAACATAAAACCAGGATAGTAGTAGTCAATGTTGCCATTGGTGAACTGCACATTGAAAGCACCGTGGCTCAAGTTCTCACAGCGGGAAGCCAGATCATTGGTTCTGTAGTACAGGGGGTCGGGATCAGCCCATGTGAAGAAATGAACTTGGGAGTAGCTGTCCAAAGTGTCCATCATACCCATCGGATAACCTCTCTTGAAGGTGTAGCAAACGCTGATAACCTTGTTGGTGATATTGGTGATGTTGACAGGGAACCAGAAATCAGCATAGTACAAGTGGTCGGGTTGATCAGGGACTTCCGTGGAAGCGTGTTCTTCACCGACAGGGAACTTAAAGATTTGGGTGGTAGCACCAGCTTGCACACCATTGTTGAAATCATAATCGATGTCGTAGAAGCAAGAGTTGTCGATGTTGGTGAAATGCGCTTGGTTGTCTTCGGTGATGTCAGTGCGGATACCCACGATGATGGTGTCAACCATATTGGGGGTCATATTCGGTCCACGAAGATAGAAAGCGCGGAACATCACGGAGTCGATGTTAAGAGAACCGGAATAGGTGAGGGAGATGTCTTCCTCGGTGGAAGCGTCATCATAGAAAGAGGCGTTCAAGTCATAGGTCTGGCCAATGGAATAAACCCAAGGGTGATCATAGACAGTACCACCATTGCCATCGGAGAAGTCAACGAGACCCAGAGAGTCGATGGACAGGATGTTACCAGCACCAGATTGCACATCGGTATCCCAATATGCTCCGAGGTAGGAAGCGTAAGAGAGCCAACCAAGTTCGGTAGATCTACCGGCACGTTCCACGCCCGTGTATTTCTTAGCGGTCATCTTGGCTGCAGGAGTCATAGTCTGAAGAGACTGACCATAGGTCATTGCCACAACAGCGAGGGCAACAAAAAGTGTAAAAATTCTTTTCATTTTTTTTGTTTTTTAATTTATAGTTTAAGTTTTTGTCTTTATACAAAAAAGCGGACAAAAATACACTTTTTTTTTGAAACCACACACTCCTTTGTTTTTTTAACAAACTTTAAGATGTGGATAAAAAAAAGGGTATTGGCTACGATTCTTCGGAGAAATTGTCAATCTCCTCTCGCAGGTTTTCAATGATAAAGTTCTGTCTTTCAATAGAATTCTTACCCATATAATATTCTATGACCGCATCGATATTGCTCTTGGGGTCCAGCACCACCGGCTCCAACCGTATGGATTTTCCGATGAAATTCTTGAATTCTTTAGGGTCGATTTCGCCCAAACCTTTGAATCTTGTAATCTCCAGTTTGCTTTGGCCAAGTTTCTTGATGGCGTCCGCCTTCTCTTTTTCGGAATAACAATAGATGGTCTTCTTGGGGTTGCGCACACGGAACAGCGGCGTCTGCAGCACATAAACGTGTCCCGAGCGCACCACATCAGGAAACAGCTGGATGAAAAAGGCCATCAGCAACAACCGGATGTGCATACCATCGACATCGGCATCGGTGGCAATTACAATATTATTGTAACGCAACCCGTCGATGCCGTCCTCCAAATTCAAGGCCGCCTGCAACAGACTCAGCTCCTTGTTCTCGTAGATGGCGCTCTTGGTCTTGATGACGTTGGCCGGCTTGCCCATCAAACTGAAAACTGCCTGTGTGTTGGCATCGCGCGACTGCGTGATGGAGCCCGAGGCGGAGTCACCCTCCGTGATGAAGATCATCGTCTCCAGCCCACGCGCGTCGTTGGTGTTGAAATGGTACTTGCAGTCACGCAACTTGCTGTTGTGCAGACTCACCTTCTTCTGAATCTCCTTCGACTGCTTCTTGAGGTTCGCAATAGCCGTGCGCTCCTTCTCGGCCTCCTGGATTTTCTTCAGGATGATGTCGGCCACATCAGTATGTTTGTGCAAATAGTTGTCCAACAACCTGCCAATCACTTCGTTGACGTAGTTGCGAATAGTCTGTCCGCCCGGCGTCATATAGTCGGAACCCAGCTTGGTCTTGGTTTGCGAATCGAAAATCGGCTCCTTGACGCGGATGGCCATCGTGGCGGTGACGGAGTTTCGGATGTCACTCGGCTCGAAGTTTTTCTTGAAATAGTCGCGGAACGTCTTGACCAATGCTTCGCGCAAGGCCTGCTGATGGGTGCCGCCGTGCGCCGTGTACTGGCTGTTGACGAAGGTGTAGTAGTCCTCGCCATACTTCCTGTTGGTGTGCACCAGCGCAAACTCGAAGTTATCCTCCGTCAGATAGATGGGCTCGTAAAGCCTGTCATCGCCGGTTTTCTTGTTGAGCAGGTCGAGCAGACCGTTTTTGGAGTAGTATTTGTGGCCGTTGAAGTTGATGGTAAGGCCGCGGTTGAGATAGACGTAATTCCAGAGCAGGTCGTCGATGTATTCGGTGTACCAGTCGTAATTCTCGAAGATGGTGTCGTCGGGCAGGAACGAGATGAGCGTGCCGTTCTTCTCATCCGTATCCACGATAGGATACTCCTTGACGAGCTTGCCGGCAGCGAACTCGGCGCGTTTGAGCTTGCCATCGCGCACGCTCTGCGCCACGAACTGGGTGGAGAGGGCGTTCACGGCCTTCACACCCACACCGTTCATACCAATGGAAACCTCAAAGGCAGAGCCCTCCTTGAACTTGCCGCCCGTGTTCATCTTCGAGACACAGTCCACCACCTTGTTGAGGGGGATGCCGCGCCCGTAGTCGCGCACCGTCACCCGCTTCTCCTTGATGGTGATGTCGAAACTGCGCCCGTGGCCCTCCATAAACTCGTCGATGGAGTTGTCGATGACCTCCTTGAGCAGCACATAGATGCCGTCGTCGTGCGAGGAGCCGTCGCCCAGCTTGCCGATATACATACCGGGGCGCGTGCGGATATGCTCGTCCCAATTCAGGGTTACAATATTATCATCTTGATATTCTGCCATATTATCTTACAATTGCCAAATCAGGTTTTTCGGTCTGTAGAGACGTGCCATGGCGCGTCTCTACAACGACGTTTCATGCGCGTCTCTACGAGGTTACATAATGGTTTTGCCGCATTCTTGAAAATGCGGTGCAAAAGTACAAAAAATTCGGTTTCATCAGGGGACGACGCTTCCAAGCGTCGCAAAAAACACACTGTCCGCCCCCGCATCACTGTTCACTATTCGCCATTCACCTGATACACCGTGTCCGACACAATGGTGGTGTCGCGGATCACGACGGTCCGGCGGACGGGCACCTTTTGGGTGATGATGACGGGGTCGGGATTCGTTGTTTCTTCCGTTTTCGGTAAGGTGTCGGATTGTGTCACGACAACGGTCGCGGGTGACGTTTCGGTGTGGGTCCGTAGGGGCGAATAATTATTCGTCCCCACAACGGATTTCGTCCCCACAACGGAATTTGTTCCAACAACGGAATTTGTTCCAACAACGGAATTTGTTCCAACAATGGGTTCCGTCAAGGTATTCGTGTCTGGAGACGCAACCGTATCAGGAGACATTGCGCGCACCGTCTCTACCATCGGGGACGGATCATTGGCCGGGTTCGAGGCGACGGGGTGGTGACGGCCCACCTGCCAACCGACGGCGCCGCCTGTGATGCCCGCAGCCGTGACGAGGAGGAGGGTGGCCTTGTGCACCGCGATAGCGGTGACGAATTTGCCTGGGGTGACGGCCGCCGTTTGGACGATTCCAGCGGCGGGTTCCATCCGCAATCCCGACAATTTGGAACGGTACAACCGGTCCAACCGGCGGGAATCGGCGTTGGTTCGTTTCAGGATAAAAAGCAGGGGTATCATAAGCAATCCTTTCCTCTTGTTCTCTTTTTGTTTGTATTTGTCTGTGAGCATTTGGCCCAGGCGCACGCGGGCGCGGTGGTGCAGCTGCTTGGAGCAGGCCACCGAGATGTCGAGCAGTCCCGCGATGCGCCGGTGCGAGTAGCCCTCGATGGCGTAGAGGTTGAAGACCGTCCGTTGTTGTTCCGGCAGCTGCTGGACGGTTTCCAACAGCTCCTTCTCTGTGAAGTCGGCGGTCCAAATCGGTTCGGTGTCTTCGTCTGGGCGTTCGGCGGCGGGTTCCGACTCCAAGGCGATGAAATCGGGCTTTTGTCGCAGGTAGTCGATGCAGTGGTTCACGGCGATGCGGGTCAGCCAGGCGTCGAAGCGGCCGAAGGCGCGGTAAGCCTTGAAGGTTTCCATTGCCTTCAGGAACACGTCCTGCGCCAGATCCTGCGCCACCGTCCAGTCGTTGACATAGCGGTAGCAGATCCCGACAATCCTGCCGTGACCCCTCCGGTACTGCTTCTCCCAAAATTTCGCCTTGTCCATTCGATACTGTTGCCGACTGCCTGCCCACCACTCACTAATCACTGATCACTAATCACTAATATCATAACGTGAAAAAGTGAAAAGGTGACAGCCGGGGGCAAAAATAAAAATGTTGGTCCGTTTACGTTCACTACAACTGTATTTCAAACCTGAAGCCAAGTAATGGTATCGCAATGAAAACATATCCAAAATCGACAGTCCAGCTTGCCCCGAACCACAATTGTTTGTTGTTCCGGTATCGGTAGCTGCAACCAAGATAATTGGATATATAGCCACCCCATCCCCAATAACTCTTGAATTCTCCATCTTGTAAGGGGTAGGAAGTCAATTCTATGGACGGACCACCTGCAATGCCTATGACAGGACTCCATTTGAACCTGTTGAACCAACGGTATCGGAAGTCCAAACCCAATTTGAAACCGACGTTTTCAAAAGACCTGAGGCCGTTTTTGGAACCGTTGGAGATACCTTTCATAGGCATAACGAATGTCAAATCTTCGTCGTAGCCATGCGTGTATGCAAATTGAAAATCCAGCGAAAGTATCAGCCAAGGGTTAAATTGGATACCGTTCAGTACATGCAAACGAACCCCCATTTCGTAATATTTCTGATTGTCATACTCCATCGCAAAGGGCTGAAGGACATAATCCACCCCAAGAGCATGATAATAGCTGACTTTTGATTTCCGTTTTTCGGGTTGGTTTTTGTCCGTCTGCATCGGGACCAACGTGTCGTGCACTCGGAGCGTGTCGTGCACGAAGAGGGTGTCATAAACAGGCTCTTCCTCCACCACGTACAGGGTGTCGCGGTGCTGGGCGGAGAGGGGAGAGGCGAGGGCGAGGAGGACGACGATGACGAGGGACAGACACACACGTATTGCGCTGAGGGCACCTGTATCGCTGTCTCCGCGGTCCGAACTTGTCTCCGGTGCCAAGCCCCACACTGCGCTGCGCTTGTGTGGGGTTAATTGCGCTTCGCGCGTGTTGCCTCTCCGAGGCTGCTTAAGGAAGTGGTTTCTAATATACATAGCCATATCGGTTTATCACTGATCACTATTCACTAATCACTAAACACTGTAATTATAACGTGAAAAAGTGAAAAGGTGACAGTCGGGGGCAAAAATACAATTAATCCGCAATCACCACTCCACCTCCTTGATTTCCCCCTCGGGACTGCGGAACACAAAACGTTTCGTTGACTACCGCCACTCCGCGAAGCACGAGAAGCCATACCAAGTTTCAATATTGCCCTCGGGTAGGAAGAAGTAGAGCGTTTTCAGATCCGCCGGCATCATCCCTTTCTTGACGCTGAAGTAGTTTTCGGGTGTCTGATTGGGATCATATTCTATCCTCCCCAACCTGCCGAGCATCTGCTCTGCCACGCGGTCGGTGCGCCATTCACAGTAGGCGCGGGCCTGCGCTGGCGAGACTCCAAACACGGGAGAATACCTGTATGCAGGATGATTCGCATAGACTTCGGCAAGACTGTCGGGGAGCAGCTGCCGGAGTGCCTGCTTGTCGGGAAGCGCCGCTTGGTACTCGGCCGACTCCTTCCCGTAAATTTGCTCCAGCCAGTAGAGGTACTCCATCCAATCGACGTTGGAGATCGGATCCTTGTCGCGATAAAGTTCCTCCGTGATGGCTGTTAGGCCGGGGTGTACTTTCTTCTGGTAATTCTTGACGGTGAGGTGCTGCGCGGAGACACCGGTGGCGCAGAGCCATAACAACACGCAGAGGAGTTTGCATTTCATAATCTTACATTTTTAAGGGTGGTTCTTTATTATGTAAACGTAAGATTTGGGGAGAATCTTGGGTGAAATGTGAGTTTTTTTGTTGTTCGGTGGGGTGTAATATATTGAATGTTAATAAAATACGGGTTGATATTTGGGGTTGTAGAGACGCGCCATGGCACGTCTCTACATCACCCCCGCTTCCGTGCTTATGCGCACGAAGTACAGTCGGATCAAAACTGAAACGAGTACACAAAATAGAACGTGGAGTTGTAGTGTTTCTTGAGGATTCCGGTGGTGACTTCTTGTTCAGGGATGCCAACCGGGATGAGGGAATGGCTGAAGCGGAGTGACAGGCCGTGGTGACGTTTGAAAACGTAAGTAATACCCGCAAGAAAAGAAAACTCAAACCGATTGAGGCCATAATAGTCGTCCCACACATCGCTCCAACTCCCAGTGCCAGCAGGAGTACTGATATGGTGTCGTTGTACTGTTCTTTGATACAGCAGAAAGCCGATTGATGGACCTAAATCAAGCCACACTCCATCATTGTCAGTCTTAATGCTATTAAAGCGAAATCGTAATAGAAGCGGAAATTCTATGTAGCCCAAAGACGTTGAATGCTTGTCTTTACGTGCCAATCCTTTAACACCGAAATTAGGCTTGGAGCGGGTGCCTTTAATGGTAAAGTTCATATCCAGTTGCAGCAACATTCGTACATTGTAGTTGTCAACAAGTTTCACATTGCCGAATAATCCAGCTGTTATTCCTGTTTTCCAGCATCCAGGAATATTATCCGCAGACATCGCTGAAAACGTATTGCCGAATGCAACACCTCCGCCGAAATACGACTTTTGTGAGAAGCCTTGCAGAAAGCACAGATTCAACGCAAAAATCAGAATCACTCGGTTTCTCATTGTTTTTTTATTGGATTTATTAACGTGGGAAAAGGGAATGTAGCTTGGATATGGATGTGTGCGGTGTGACGGTAGATATGTTCTTCCGATTACCAAAGGGCAACACGTCCGAGACGGCCGAGGTCGAGTGTGGCGGTCTCTGCGCCGAGAGCTTTGAAAGCCCGTATGATGGTGCTGTAGGTGATGCTTCGCCCGCTCTCAATCTTGGATACTTCCGCCCGTTTCACCCCCATACGCTCTCCCAGCTGCTGCTGCGTGAATCCGATTTTCTTCCGAGTCTGTTTGATGGCCTCTCCAATGCGATATTCCTCCACTCCTGCTCGCACTTGCGCGTCAAAAGCGTCTCTTTCAGGAGTGCCGACCTCGCCAATGTATTTGACGAGCATTTCTTTGTGTGTCTTAGTTTCCATTTTTTTCCTTGCCTTATCCGGCATAGCATCTATATATGACTGAGCTTCTTCGAGATATTCAACATCAATGTTCATCGCCTTGTTTTTTTCAAAACGCAAAAATACAAAAAATGTTACAATATTGGAAACAAAAAAAAGAGTAGGTTAGCGACAAAAAGTTATCTTCACATATCGCTCGTATCTTCACGTATTATTTCATTGTTATCTACTATTCTTAACTGCTTCGCCTTCGCGCTCTCCGCCTCCGTATTCACATGCACGACATACATCCTTGCTTGGTGGTGGCGGACTGAGATTTCGGTGCGGCAGAAGGTGCACTCTCTTGGGCAAAATCTTCCCAAAAATCCAAGTGATTCACCCGAGGCGTGTTCGCTAACGACTTCTCGCATTTTTTACAAGATGCAGTTTTTATCACAAAAATTGCATCTTTTCAATTGAATAATGTCATTTTTATAATATTGATTATCAATGAATTAAAAGTGTTTTTCTCTTGATTTGTTTGCTTTAATTTTGTAACTTTGCGGGCAAACAATATCAAAGATGAAAGAGAATATTCTACCCTCCGACAACTCCATTCAGGACATCATTTACGACATCAGAGGTGTCAAAGTTATGTTGGATTATGATTTGGCATCGATGTATGAAGTGGATGTTTCACAACTTAAGCGACAGGTCCGCCGCAATATCGATCGTTTCCCCGAAGACTTTATGTTTGAGCTGACCGCCGAAGAGGTATCCGCTCTAAGATGCCAAAATGGCATCTTAAAGACAGGACGAGGTCAACACAGCAAATACCCTCCATTTGCATTCACCGAAGAGGGGGTCGCTATGCTGTCGGGAGTTCTTCGCAGCAAGGTTGCCGTACAGGTGAATATTAACATTATGCGTGCTTTTGTTGCTGTTCGTCAAGCCATTGCTGCGTTGCAATCATCAGAATTGAGGTATGAGCAACTCTCCCACAAGGTTGACCAGCTGAACGCGCACGTCGAGGAAATTCTGCACGACCAAAACGACATCAACCAATTGCAGTCGCAATTCAACAACGAAGTTGCCCTGCAAATTGAAGTGATTAACGATGCGCTGGATCAGCTGCGCGAGAAAAAGACGGAACCGGACAATCCGATAGGATTTAAATTGCAGTAAGAAAACTCCAAACGACTTGAGTTTACATAATTAAGACGATGAATAATATGTCGTCGTAAATGAAATAAATGTATCTTTGCGGTCGTTTACCTAATTGTGGCCCTTTTATGTTTTTTTGCGTCTTAATAAAAATCGAGCATTAATTTTATGAATATGAAAAATATACGATTGACAACCATTTTTCTTACACTTTTACTGTCATATGGACACGTTTGTATGTCCCAGCATTCAGACAAGCATATTTTGAAGACTCAGCAGGAAATTGACTTGTTTTTTGAAAAATATGATGAGATTTATGATGTGTATCATGACTTTTACAAAAACAAGCAGTTCGATAAGGCGATTCACCATCTAAAAGAACTTGTCACATTCTTTGACACAACTGCTATTGACAGTCCGTGGGTGGATGCCAAGATCTACAAGGAAGAAATGACAGCCGATGTATATTATAATCTTGCATGCTGCTACGCATTGACGGCACAAAAGAAACTGGCATTGGAAACACTGGAAAAATCCATACGCGTAGGTTACAAGGATTATCGTAATATGCTTAACGACAAAGATTTTGAGAGTGTCAGGGAAGACAAGAAATTCAAATCCTTGCTTGAAGAGATTAAGCAATATGACCGATTGGTGATTTTGCAAAAGTCATCTGCCTATATCAAGGAAGACATTGATTCGCTGCCGCAATTTGTTTATCAAGATTCTGGAGACTATCGTTTAATGAATGTCAGGGAATTTTTTGATCTGGACTCCATCGCTGGTGACGGTGACGAGATTTCGAAGATTCTGAATATCCTTCATTTCGTTCATAAAGCTATCCGGCACGATGGGGGCAATTATGCGCTGTGTGAATTTGATGCTATAGATATCTACAATTATCACAAATCAACAGGAAAAGGTGTCAATTGCCGTCATCTGGCTATTGCTTTGAATGAGATGTATCTTTCGATGGGCATACCGTCGCGATATGTGACTTGTATGCCATACGACGAGAAAGACCAGGATTGCCACGTCATCAATTCGGTTTGGTCGTCACAATACCAGAAATGGATTTGGATAGACCCCACTTTCGAAGCATACGTGAAAGACGAGAATGGTAATTTCTTGAGCATTCAGGAAGTGCGAGAGAGGCTAATTGAAGGGCGACCTGTTTTCCTAAATGAGGATGCCAACTGGAATAATGAGAACAAGCAGACAAAAGAATACTATTTGGATAGCTATATGGCGAAAAATCTATATTGGTTTGATTGTGTAACGAATTATTGCTTCAATCCAGAGAGCAGATACAGATATGTGGAGAATAAACACGTGGTTTTAACACCATCAACATACGAAAATTCCAGCGATTGGGCAGTTATCATCCACGATGCCGATTATTTTTGGCAACCTCCGACAAAATAAACGTATGCAACAAATAAGTAGGGGCGAATGATTATTCGCCCCTACACCGTCGTTCCATTACAATCTCTCAATCTTCACCCTAATCTTCACATCCTCCAGGTCCATCTCCACGCCGTCGGAAACCGTGTCGGCGATGGTCAGGGAGGTGCAGAGGGTCTCGTTGCAGATGTGCTGCTCGAAGGCCTTCAACGCGGGGGTGATGACCTCGTTGTTCTCCACGGTGACGGCGATCTTGTCCAAAACCTCGAAGTCGTTCTCCTTGCGGTAGGTCTGCACCAACTTCACGAACTCGCGGGCGTAACCCTCGTTCTTCAGCTCTTCGGTGACCTCGATGTCCAAGGCCACGGTGAGCGCGCCGAAGTTGGCCACCACCCAGCCGGGGATGTCCTGCGCCTGGATCTCCACATCGTCGGTGGTAATCTCCACGGGCTGACCTTCGATTTCGAACTTCATCACGCCCTCCTTCTCCAACTGCGCGATCTCCTGCTGCGAGAAGCCCGTGATCTTGGCGGCCACTAACTTCATGATCTTGCCGTATTTCGGTCCCAACTTCTTGAAATCGGGTTTGATACGCTTCACGAAGACGCCGTCTTCGTTGCTGACGAACACCAACTCCTTGACGTTGACCTCGTGCAGAATCAGATCCTGCACCAACGAAATCTGCTGTTTGAAATGTTCGTCCATCACGGGAATCATAATCTTGGAGAGCGGCTGACGCACTTTCAGGTTGGTCTTCTTACGCAACGCCAACACCATAGAACTGAACTGCTGTGCGAGCTGCATACGTTCCTCCAACTCCTTGTCAATCAGCTCCTCGTGTACCTCGGGGTAGTCGGTCAAATGCACAGACTCGAACGCTTCCTTGCCGGTGACGCGGTTGAGGTCCTGATAGAGCTTGTCCATAAAGAACGGCGCGATCGGCGAGGCGATCTTGGCGATGGTCTCCAAGCAGGTGTAGAGCGTCTGGTAAGCGGAAATCTTGTCCTCGCTGTATTCGCCCTTCCAGAAGCGGCGGCGACAGAGACGCACGTACCAGTTGCTGAGGTACGCATCCGTAAAGTCTTGAATCTCACGACCTACCTTAGTCGGCTCGTAGTCGATGTAATTTTCCTGACAGTGCTTCACCAATGTGTTCAGCTCGGAGAGAATCCAACGGTCGATTTCGGGACGTTTGGCGAACGGAATCTCCGCCTCTTTGTACGTGAATCCGTCAATGTTGGCGTACAGTGCGAAAAAGTTGTAGGTGTTGAACAGCGTGCCGAAGAACTTGCGCTGCACCTCACCGATACCGGCCTCGTCGAACTTGAGGTTGTCCCACGGGGAGGCGTTGGTGATCATGTACCAGCGGGTCGCGTCGGGACCGTACTTGTGGATGATCTCGAACGGATCCACGGCGTTGCCCAACCGCTTGGACATCTTGTTGCCGTTCTTGTCGAGCACCAAGCCATTGGAAATTACAGACTTGAAAGCCACGCTGTCGAACAGCATCGTGGCGATGGCGTGCAACGTGAAGAACCAGCCGCGAGTCTGATCGACACCCTCGGCGATGAAGTCGGCGGGAAAGTTTGTTTTGAAGAACTCCTTGTTCTCGAACGGGTAGTGCAGCTGGCTGTACGGCATCGAGCCGGAGTCGAACCATACATCGATGAGGTCGCTCTCGCGGTACATCTTCTGGCCCGTCGGGGAGACCAACACGATGCTATCGACGTAGGGCTTGTGCAGGTCAATGTTGTTGTCGTAGTTTTCCTGCGACATATCGTTGACCTTGAAGTTCTTATACGGATTCTCGGTCATGAAGCCGGCGGCGATGGACTTGTCGATTTCGGCCATCAGCTGCTCGATGGAACCGATGCAGATCTGCTCTTTCTTGTCCTCGGTGGTCCAGATGGGCAGCGGCACGCCCCAGAAGCGGGAGCGGGATAGGTTCCAATCGACCAGGTTTTCGAGCCAATTGCCGAAGCGGCCGGAGCCGGTGGCGGCAGGCTTCCATTTGATGGTCTTGTTCAGCTCCATCATACGCTCTTTGTAGGCCGTGGTCTTGATGAACCAAGAGTCGAGCGGATAGTAGAGCACGGGTTTGTCGGTGCGCCAGCAGTGCGGGTAGTTGTGGGTGTGCTTTTCGCTCTTGAAAAGCTTGCCCTGCTCCTTCAGCATCACCACGATATCGACGTCCAAGGATTTGTCCTTCTCCGTCTTGGTCGGGTCGTAGGCGTTCTTCACGAACTGGCCGGCGTAGGGACGGTAGGCCTCCACGTCCATGCAGTTTTGGACAAATTCGGGGTCGAGGTCCTCGATGCGGTAGAACTTGCCGGTGCGATCGACCATCGGCTGGCGGATGCCGTCCTTGTCGATCATCACGAGAGGCGGAATGCCTGCGGCGGCGGCCACGCGCTTGTCGTCGGCACCGAAGGTCGGGGCGATGTGGACGATACCGGTACCGTCTTCCGTGGTCACATAGTCGCCGGGGATGATGCGGAAAGCGCCCTCGCCGGGATTCACCCACGGGATGAGCTGCTCGTAGGAGATGCCCACGAGGTCTTTGCCCTTGAACTCCTTCACAACCTCCGGGGCTTCCTTGAACATCGTGGAAACCAGCGCTTTGGCCATCAGGATGTAGCAGGGCTGTTCGTTGTACGGATGCACGGTTTTCAGCATCACGTAGTCAATATTCGGACCAACGCATAACGCCGTGTTGCTCGGCAGTGTCCACGGGGTGGTCGTCCACGCAATCGCATACACAGGAATGTTCGTGTCCGCCTCAACTGCTAACTGCTCACTGCTAACTTCTAACTTGAACAGTGCCACGCAGGTCAAATCTTTCACATCGCGATAACAGCCGGGCAGGTTGAGCTCGTGGGAGCTGAGGCCGGTGCCAGCGGCGGGAGAATAGGGCTGGATGGAGTAGCCCTTATAGAGCAACCCTTTCTTGTAAAGCTCTGACAACAAATACCATACGGTTTCGATGTACTTGTTGTCGAAGGTGATGTAGGGATGTTCGAGATCAACCCAGTAGCCCATCTCGCGGGTGAGTTCGTCCCATTTGTCCTTGAACTTCATCACCTCGCGGCGACAAGCCTTGTTGTAGTCCTCCACGGAGATCTTCTTGCCGATGTCCTCCTTGGTGATGCCGAGGGTTTTCTCCACGCCGAGCTCCACGGGCAGTCCGTGCGTGTCCCAGCCGCCCTTTCTGCCGACGTACTTGCCGGTGAGGGTCTGGTAACGGCAGACGATGTCCTTGATGGTGCGGGCCATCACGTGGTGGATGCCGGGCATACCGTTTGCGGACGGCGGTCCCTCAAAGAAAACGAACCGTTCGTGTCCCTCGCGGGTCGATAAACTCTTGGCGAAGATACCCTTGTCTTCCCAATATTTCCTCAGTTCCTCCCCAATGGCAGGAAGATTAAGTCCTTTGTATTCAGTATATTTCATCGATAAACAAATTTTTCCAAAAAACTTGCAAAGATACAATTTTTTAGGTATGGAGCCATTTTCGTCTCGAAGATGTTCAAAACGCCACTATGCCGATTTGTCACCCTCTGTCGGCCCAAATCAGTATCTCCTCCGCCCCCATTTCCATCCTGTTAAATGCAAAGAGTCTCTTCCCCAGGTCTTTGAGCGATGCACCTATGTGATACACCGTGTCGTCGATGATGAGGAAGCGGTCGTGGTAATGGTCACATTCTATATAACGTCCAAATTATAGTATTCGATATTTCGCAAAACCAGTCGCCCATTCTCAATTTGAACCGTTGCAAAATTTGCAACAGTTGCCTCTCGTTGTAATTCCCCCTCATTATAAAAATATATGTAAATGTCTTGATATGACCGACTTGTCTCTTCCAAATAAATCTTTCATCTGATTAAGATTCAACCACACCGTATTCTCCTCCATCCGCACCTCAAGTCGAATACTGCTGTCGGGCTGGTAGAGGATTCTTTCGCCAGTGTTTGTGGTGAATTGACCGTTTTCTGCCATTGTCTCATTTTGTTTCATAAGAGATTCCTTTTATTTTGAGTTTTCTGAATTTTCATCTGCAAACATACAAAATCATTTCGAGAAAAATCAAGGAAAATCTTAACTTAAATCATTATGAATCAAAGTAATAAAAGTGACATTTTTCGTTTGGAAAGTGGTTGTTTTCGGAAAGAAAGTTGCAAAGTGAAAAAAATGCACAAAGCATCACTTGGCGATATCTCATATTGTCCGCCCGAAATTTTGGAAGTTTTTGTTCCTTAGGGTGCAATTTCCGTTTACACCCTAACCTCGCCCCCGGCACATACCTTGCGCACGCGGAGATTTCACTTACGGCAAAACACCCGCCGGTTCCCGCACCACCGCGCAAAGCAAAAATCTGACCGTTTTCATAAGCTAAACCATTGGGATTTCTTCGTTAAACGCTATCCCGTTCTTATATCGTCCGCACACGCGGACAACGTGCCGCTTCGCATCCCCGAAGAACATCACCCTTGCGCGGTTACCGGACGTTTCCAAAACCACACCACCGTCCACCTGCCAATGCACTTCGGCGATGTCCGTGCTGTTGATACGGAAGAAAGGGGATCCCGCACTTTCTTGATGCAGGTTTACGGGCTTAGGCACTATTTCCGTGTAGAAGAATTTCGCCACGGAGTCTTGGATGGTGTAGAAATAGGGGACAATGTTGCGGTGTTCATCGACGTGGAGGCTGTGCTGGCTCGCGCCCGCCACCGTGAACAGCGTGTTGCGGACACCGTGTCTGTCAAGGTATTCGTGAATACAGGCGGAACCGTACATAGGCGAGACAATCTTGTCCCATACGGGCACCGAGAAAGATTGAACCCACTCCTGCACCTTTTCCGCCATAGGATCCCATACACTAATCGTGACCGGAAGATCTTCCAACGCCCCGTCACGATGTTCCGATGGGTTTGCCTGTTCAGACAGGAAACGATGGAGCTGGTTCTTCATCTCGCTCGTCAGCGAAGAGGCCAACAATTTCAAAAATGGCTGCCCGTAGCCGTAAGGCACAATGCCGTCCGCATCGCCGTGAAACGAGATGACGGGTATGCGGCTGTTGGCGAGGATGTTCGTGTCGTGTACGGCTCCCCACATATTCGCCACGGCCTTGATGTTGAAAGTCTCCGTGAATTTCGGGTTCAATTTGGCGATCTTTCCCTCTTGTACGACAGACTTCGGCCGGTTTACATCTTTCATAAACGCGACATTCAGCGCCGTGATGCCTCCCGCACTCGTGCCCCACGTGAAAATCCAGTTGGGGTTAATCCTGTATGTGTCAGCGTGATGTAGCAAATACCGAATGGCGGCATTTACGTCCTGCGTGGCACGATAGCCCGCACAGTCGATGGCGTTCTTGTAGGGCAGAAAGCCCATGCGGTAGTTGACGGACACGGCCACATAGCCCAAGGAGGCGTAGTGGCGGCACCATTTCACGTAGGTCTCGTCTTGTTTGTCGCCGTTATAGAACGCTCCGCCGTGAATCAGCACCATCAAGGGACGCATGGCGTCGGAATGGTCCTCGGGCTCGTAAATGTCCATGCACAGCGGGATGACATTTGTGTCGGCCAGTTGCGGAAGCCGTTCCGTGTAGATGGCCGAAAAGGGCTTGTCCTCATCGGGGTAACTGCTCCAATAGCCGTTGGAGCGGGCATATTCCACATCGACAGTCTCTTTCACGTGGTAGAGAGAGTCCAGGAGCTGACGGCTGAAGCGCACCGTGTCGATTTCGCATCGTTCCAGCGTGAACTTCCGGGGCAATTCCACGCTCCGGCAATGGCAGATCACCCGGTTCTGACCGAAACGCCAGCGCACTTTGGCGGGGTGCTGAAGACTCGCGCCCTCCAACGTGCCGCCTTTCCCGTTAGTCGCGATTTCGAAAACCAACGGCTTGGGCTCGGCATTGAGTGAATCAGTCTGAAAAGCACTGATTATCAAATTATTGTTGCATATACCATCGATTCTGACTACGATGGTCTTCTCGTGGATTCGGGTCATATAGCAGGCTCCACTGTCCAGGGAAAGGTTGCCCCTGTGGCAGGAAGAGACCGCTATCGACAGCAGAATGGTGACGATGAGAACAAAGAAGAATCTTTTTCCCATAACCGTTCGGTATTGGTTTTCGATGGCAAAAATAGTCATTATTTTCAGATTCGCTTCAGAAGTATTCAGACTTTTATAACCTTGTCATATAAAAGGATTTACTCAATCCACGTAAAACGAGTGTCCACCACCTTCCATTCGCCGTTTTGCTTCTCCAAAACCGCCTCGCCCCCTTCGTACACAAACCGAAACATCACGACAGCTCGGTTCATTTCGGGGTTGAAAATGATTTGTTCTGCCTCAGGATAGGTCTCATATTGCCAATAACCGCCCCAGTGCCCATAGAATATAAGGGCGGCCTTGTTGATGAATGCATGCTTTGACCGACTTTTTCCCTTTGAAAACGCCGGCTGCATAATGTTATCTTCTCCTAAAGCGATATGTCTGTTTCCTAAAAAAGAGTTTAGCAACTTCTCATATTTTTTTGTCAGATATACCACTTTTTTCCCTTCAAAATGCACTGGCGGACGGAATTCAATGGCGGAATCCAGAGTTGTTGTGGCAATTAGAGAAAACGGCTGGAATGCAAAGAGAGGCTCGTAGCTAAATTTGATGTTCTTATTACGAACATATTCTATCCAATCTTGCTGCTCGTCCGTATCGTCAGGATACATTTGACGAATACGCGCTTCCATTAAGGAATCAATTTCTTCCTGCTTGTATAAAATGGTCTCTGCTTCCGATATCTTCCACAGGGAACTCTGAACGATAAAATAGGGCTGTTTATCATATAAAACGTGGCAATCAATATCTTTGGCAATTATTTGCTGCGGTTGGTAGAAAGCGGCAAACACTTTGTGCGCTTCCGCTACGTAGGGGTTCTGCGCCTCGCCTTCATTGGATTTCACCTCCTCCGACCAGTTGTCGAAAAATGTGTACAACAACTTCGTGGATTTCGTCTTATAGGCCTCTTTCAGCAATTGGGCTTGCGGGTCACTTTGGCAAGAGACAGTCAAGGTGGCAAGCATCAAAAGGATGATCAAGGAAAAAGTGAAATGCCTCATATTCATTACATAATTTCCGTTACGGAAAAACTGAAATGCAAAAATACAAAAATTTAGTGAGGTACAGGTGTTTTGAAAATTGACTGCAACATCAAAGAGGTATTTTTCGTTATGTTAAAAGTGAATTATATTAAGAAGAATGAATTGCGGCAAATCCATATTTTGTGTGCTTTTGTTGTGCGGGTTCGCTTTTATGCTGCGAGCGCAGTGCCCGAATTTTACAGATCTGGGTGGTCCGTATGTCACTTGTTATTATGGCACCGTTGCTGACCCGATGTTGGATACAGGTGTTGTTTATGGCCGGCATACCCTGATTACCCAGCAGGGCACAGATCCCCGGACGGGAGGATTACTTCCTCTATTACCGCCCGGCGAAAGTGCCGTGATCAAATTAGGCAATGAAAATGCTCACGCCAAAGCTGAAGCACTGGTTTACACTTTTACGGTAGATCCCGACCAACCCATTTTGATTCTGAAATATGCCGTGGTGATGCAAGATCCTGAACACGATACTTTTTCACAACCGCGTTTTACAATCAAATTGCTGGACAATCATAACGAACTGCTGGACAGTTGTATGAAATATGATGTGATCTCTGGAAACGATATTCCAGGTTTTCAATCATATGGCCCTATTAGATGGAGGCCGTGGACCATTAATGGTTTTGACCTTTCCAGTTATTCTGGACAAACGGTCAAGTTGCAGGTCACCACATTTGACTGCTGGTATGGAGGGCACTACGGTTATGCCTATTTTACAGCATCCTGTATCAGTAACCGCTTGGTGCTCACCGGGTGTAATGGCGATCAAATAACACTCACCGCCCCTTCCGGTTTTGAGAGTTATACGTGGGATAACGGTGGCACTGCAATTTCTTCCGTATATACATTACAGGATTCTATGGTTGTCACTTGTCAGGTGCATACTGTCACAGGTTGTCAATGCCTGCTCACAGGTACTTTTAATCAGAACCCTTCCGCGCAGGACCAGACATTTTACGACACAATCTGCCAAGGGCAAAGTTACCACAATCACGGATTTGTGCTGCCTCCACAAGGACGCGGCGGCACATTTGCTTTTTTTCGTCATTATTTCGATGTAATCAACTGCACCGAAGCGGCCACCATCGCACTCTATCTGCACGTGATACCCCGGTACACTCATATTTACGCCCAAGTATGTGAAGGGGACGATTACAATGCTTACGGTTTTGTTTACCATAATCTTGCTCCCGGTCTCTACACCGACACCCTTAATTACGTTGTGGACCCAGGATGTGACTCCTCCTCCATTCTGCACCTTACCGTCAACGCCGATGTGCCAACTTCCCTTGTTGTGAGCGGACCTATGGAAATATGTGGCATCAATGCGGCCAACTATTCGCTGCTCAATCCTGAAAATGTGACTTCGTTTCAATGGAGTGTTCCCGGAGGGGTTTATCTCCTGAATGGGAATGGAAGACCTACGGCAAACCTCTTTTTCTCAAGCGATGCTCCCAACCCCAGTACGATAACACTAACTGCCTCCAACGGTTGTGGAAGTCAAAGCGTCACTTTGCCCATCACCGTTCATCCCTCCTATCAATATTTCTATTCCGACACCATCTGTAAGGGGAACACCTACAGTCAGTATGGTTTCCCGTTAGGAGTTCAAGACAGTGCCGGACTGTTTATTCACTCCCAAAGGGATTCTACTCTATTCGGGTGTGACAGCATCACCGTGTTGGAACTTTTCGTTGCGGATAGACCAAGTGTATCTGCAATTCCCGACCCTCCGGTTCTGTGCCTCGGGGACGAAACCGTCATACACGCCATCACACCCAATTCCACTGTGACGCTGAGTTCTGATTTACCTATTGCCCGTGTGGGCGATATTCTCTGCACGGATAGCACCCTAGTGCATCCTGAAAACTGGCCGTGCGGTAAAACTCCTAAAGCAATCGTGTTTTATGTGGACCCCACAGGATACCACGGATGGGCTGTGGGCCTGCACGATGATGCCACCTCGTGCCCTTGGGGATCCCAGTCGGGTACGTATCTGAATATTCCCAATCTGCCCGACTGCTCGAATATTAGAACTGCGATTTCCGACTTCGACGGGCAACAGAACACCTTCCATATCCGGAATTACAATTCTGCCTCTTATTATCCTGCCGCCTATTCTGTTGATTTTGCCAACGACTGGTACCTTCCCGCCGCCGGACAGGCCTACCATCTTTACGCCACTATTCCTGCCGTCAACAGTTCTCTTCAATTAGTTGGCGGAACGTTGATTTCCACCAACACCCCATGGACCTATTGGACCTCTTCTGAAATTTCTTCAGTGTTTGTGTGGATTTTGTCTTCGACCAATGGCTTACGTATTGAGGAAAAAAGTGATTATTATTCTGTGAGAGCCGTGTGTTCCTTCTAATCTACCGCATACCACTATGAAGAAACCGTTATTCCTACTCTTGATGATAATAATAGCCGTGATTGGAGCAAACGGACAGGTGTATCACGTGGGTGACCTATATACAGGAGCAGGCGGGTCGCAAGGTATCGTGTATTATGTGGAATCAGATGGTAGCGGTTGGGTTGTGGCGCTTAACGATGCTCCTATGCAATTGAGATGGGGTGATTGGCAGAATGTGCCGAATCTGCCGGAATATGGGGCTGATTCGACAGGGACTTATCTTAACCATCCTTTGCAGGCTATTGCGGACACGGCCGGATACAGTAACACGATGGCTATTTCCAATTTCTTTAACACAGTGCAGAACGCCACGCTTGGTGTAGATATGGCGAATGGTTGGTATCTGCCTTCTGCCGGACAATTGAGCATGCTGTATGCGCAATTGCCTTTGATTGAGACCCCTTTAATGAATGCCGGCGGAAGTTTGTTACACAATGGCGACTGGAGTTCTTATTGGACAAGCACGGAGTTGAACGGGTATCAGGCATGGACCGTTAATTTCTCTATGCCGAATCCGCAAAGCGGCTTTTTGTACACCCATTCCGGAGAACTGATACCGCAAGACAAAAATACAACGAGGAGGGTCCGCGCCGTACGTTCTCTACCGCCTCCACAGAATCATTATGACACCACGTTATTCTATCTCTGGAACACAGGGAACACAGAACCGTATATCCTTGTCTCGCCCGAACATACAACCAGTTATTCAGTAACTGTCACCAATGCATACGGCTGCTCAGATTCGGATTCTGTGGTCATTCCCGTGATTGAAAACGAACCATTGTCCTATTACGACACCATCTGCCAAGGATCTCCCTACAACAACTACGGCTTTACGTTGGCAGATGGGGAGACTGCCAGTGCCGAGGATACCTTGTTTGTTCGTTTCGAGATGGTCTCCGGCTGCGCAAGCGAAATCACTTTGCACCTCACTCTTCTCCCTACCGACACGGTGGAAATACAAAGGACAACAAGCGAACAGTTTTTTGTTTGGAACGGTGTGACTTACACAGAAGACGGAATTTATGTCCAATATTTTAACAACCAATACGGATGTGACAGTACGGTAATCCTGACCCTCACATTCAATGACGGTGTAGATCCAAATCTTGAGCTGCCCGAGGTCACCATCAGCCCTGACTGTCAGGACGTGGAATTCAGCTGGGTGTTTAGCTCCGACTCCGCCGCCAACGCCGCCGCTCACTATTACGTTTATTTCAAGCCCACCCTCGCCGGGACGTTCACCTGCATCGATTCATTCTATAGTACGGATATCTGCTATCCAGAGCCGTGCATCTACGACATCAGTGCCATAGGATCGCAGGTGCTGGTCGGCTGCTACGCTATGTGCGTGTCCGACAGCAACTATAATCTCACAGAACTCTCTGATTCCGTGTGTATGGACGTGTTTGACTGTTTGGATTACAGGTTGCCGAACGTTTTCACACCCAACGGTGATGGAATTAACGATCTGTTCACTCCATTTATGCCCTATTCTGGAGTCACGAAGGTGGAGACGGAGATATACAACCGATGGGGCAAGCGTGTGTTCCGCACCGAAGACCCAGACATCCTGTGGGACGGCACCGTTGAGCCCACACAGCAGCCTGCCTCAGATGGAGTCTATTATTATGGCTGCAGACTGTATGTCAACACATTGGCAGGTGAAGTTTATTACCTGTTAAATGGATCTGTCACGCTGATCAGATAAACAAAAACAGCGGATATTATTCGGTGTTTTTCCCGTTTTCAAGCCCTTTTCGGCATATTCTGTTTGCCTAAAAATCCTATCTTTGCCGCCTAAAATCATCCCCGCAATGAAAAAACTCCTTCTCCCTATAATCCTCCTCGCCATGATTTCCGCTACCGCGCAACGCGATTATACCCAGTATGTTAACCCGATGATCGGGACCAACGGCATGGGGCACACCTTCCCCGGCGCGTGCTACCCCTTCGGGGGCGTGCAGGTAAGTCCCGACACGGACACCATTCCCCATAATGTCAACGGCCGCTACCAGCCGGGCGTCTATGACTACTGCGCCGGCTACCAGTACCGCGATTCAACCATCGTGGGCTTCAGCCACACCCACTTCAGCGGCACCGGCCACTCCGACATGGGCGACATCCTGCTGATGCCCTTCACCGGCGAGGTGCAGCTCAACCCTGGCACCGCCGAAAACCCCGACGGCGGCTACCGTTCGCGCTTCAGCCACGCCACCGAAAAGGCCTCGCCCGGCTACTACGAGGTGCGCCTCAGCGATGACGATATCCTCGTACAACTCACTGCCACCCCGCACTGCGGCATCCACAAATACACTTTCCCCAAAGGCGAAACCCAGAAGCTCATCGTGGATCTCAACCATGCCATCTACAACTACGACGGCAAGGTGCTGTGGGCCTCCCTGCGCATGGAAGACCCTTGGACACTGACGGGCTACCGCATCACCAACGGCTGGGCTCGGGAGAACTACGTCTATTTTGCCATCCATTTCAACAAACCCGTGGCGCACTACGGCTATCAGGATTTCGGGAAACAGAACTACCATGGTTTCTGGCGCCGCTTCGACCTCAACCACGACTTTCCTGAAATGGCAGGACGCAAGGTGGTGGCTTGGATAGAGTTTGAGCAAGATGATGACCCTGTGCTTGAAGTGCAAGTAGCGCTTTCTGCAGTGAGCACGGAAGGAGCTTATGACAATCTCCGCGAAGAAGCTGTCGCTCACATTATGGACAATATTGATAGAGGACCCCGTCCTGATTCTTTTAATGATTGGCATCAGTTGGCCAAGCAAGCGTGGAATGACAAGTTGGGTATCTACGAAGCACAAGGAACGGATGATCAGTTGGCTATGTTCTATACCTCTCTATATCATACGATGATAAATCCATCCATATATCAAGATGTTGATGGACAATACCGCGGTGTGGACCACAATATTCATCAAAATAAAAAAGGACACACTAATTACACGATATTCTCTTTATGGGATACCTATCGTGCCGAGCATCCGCTATTGAACATCATCGATCCGAAAAGCGCATCCGATATGGTGGAATCTATGGTGAATCATGCCAAACTGAGCGTGCATAGAGTTTTACCCATTTGGAGTCATGCCGGCAATGAGAATTGGTGTATGATTGGCTACCACGGCGTGTCAGTAGTGGCTGATTACTACCTTACCAACTTCCTGCATAATAATAAGAATGTAAAACTAGAAAACAGTCTTATCAACGTAGAACCCTGGATCATAAGTAGCGCCAACTTGGATTACTACGACCATACCGACCTATACAAGAAATTGGGCTATGTTCCATACGACAAATCTGCAGTAGGTACCTCCATCACCTTGGAAAATGCATACGAAGACTGGGTGATTTACCATCTGTTGGACAAGAGCAACGGGATAGACTATGTGAAAGAAACTTACCGTCAGCGTGCGCTGAACTTCAAGAACGTCTTCAATTCGGAGACGGGCTTTGCGCAGGCGCGGTATGAGGACGGCTCGTGGAAGACGCCCGCTGACCTGCTTTCCACCTCAAACGAGGGCTTCATCGAGGGCAACAGCTGGAACTACTCCTTCTATGTGCCGCACGATGTCAACGGCTTGATCAAGATCATGGGCGGCGACAAGGTCTTCGTGAATCGCTTGGACGAGCTCTTCACGATGTACGTGCCCGACAAGTTTTTCGCTGAAACCGAGGATGTCACCCGCGAGGGCATGTTGGGCGGCTATGTACACGGCAACGAGCCCAGTCACCACATCCCGTACCTATACATGTGGACCTCCCAGCCGTGGAAGACGCAGCAGCGCGTGCGCGAGGTGATGAACAAGATGTACCGCAACCACCTCGACGGGCTGTGCGGCAACGACGACTGCGGACAGATGTCGGCCTGGTATATCTTCACGGCCTTGGGCTTCTATCCCGTCTGCCCCGGCACCGACCAGTATGTGCTGGGCGTCCCTTACGTGCCCTACTGCAAGATTCGTTTCGCCTCGGGACGAACGATGGAAATCAAAGCCGACGGCGTGAGCGACTCGAGACGATATGTAAAGAATATCCGCCTGAACGGGAAGACGCTCACCCGCCGCTACATCACCCATCGTGAGCTGACCGAAGGTGGCCTGCTCGAGTTCGTGATGAGCGCTCGTCCAGAGCGACATACGGCCCAGAAGGAACTGCCTTATTCGCTCAGCTCCGAGTAGGGTCGAGACTCTCCCCCTGCCTCGCCGTCCGCCGAGGCACCCCGCGAAGGTCGCCGAGGCACCCCGCGAAGCTCGCCGAGGCACCCCGCGGAAGACGCCGTCCCCTGATGGTCCTGACGTGCCGGGCAAACGTGTAAAAAAAAGTGGCAGGCTCCATCGGGGGCCTGCCACCTTTTAGTAGGGGGGGGATTGGAAGTGCTTACTTCACGAAGACCTTACGTCCTTCGATGATGTAGAGACCCTTCGAGGGCTTCTCCACGCGGCGACCCGAGAGGTCGTAGATGGCACTGCTCGGAGTGCGGGCTTCGCGTACGATGCCGACGGGAGTCTCGTCGTTCAGTTTCTTCCACAGCAGAGCGGCATCCTCACGTGTGAGGGGCTTGTCGTATGCACGGGCAAGGACGACGTCGCCCTTCCAGCCCGCGTTGGCAGTTGTGGCATCGGACGGGTCTCCACCCAGGCAGAACCAGTTGCAGCCTTCCGTGGCAAACTTGAAGTCGCCCGGAGCATCCAGCGTCTTGCAGAGTGTGCCATTGATGTAGATGTACGACTTCTGCTCTTCCTTATTCCAGACGCCGATGACATGGTAGTATGTCCTGGCCTGGGGCACCACGCCGCTGGTCGTCCAGCGCCAGGTGCTGCTGCCGCTTGTGGTGACGTTGGGGAGGAAGGTAAACTCGTTCTGGCGGCCTTCGGTATTCGTCTTGCAGATGAGGAAGCCTGTGCCACCAACCTGCATAGCGCTGAACGGTTTGGCCTCCACGTCCGCAAGGGCGCCTTCGAAGTCGCCCATCACAACCATTTCGAGGCTGTGACCGTCGGCCAGGGCCGAACGCATGGCTTCGTTGGTCTCATAATCCACCTTGTAGTAGCTTGTACAGGTGCCACCCCAAGGATTATCGAAGTTGGCCACGTAACGCTTGTAGGTCTCGTTGTAGTAGGTCGACGAAGTACCAAAGTGCTCCACCGTATTGTGCATCGGGGATACGTCCTCGGCTGTGCCGTCCTCCTTGAATACGACGTCGAGCAGGTCGGCCACGGGAGCTTCAGTCATGGCGTTGGAAACGTTAGCCACGAATGCAGCGGTGTTGGCTCCGCCCGCTACGGTACCGTTGATGGTCAGGTTGGAGATTACTGCGCCGGGCTTCACGATGGCGAAGAGTGCGCTGTTCGACTCGAGGTTGTTGATGGCAAAGTTCTGGCCATCGAACGTGCCGAGGTAACCCAGCGTGCCAATGGGAATCAGGTCGATGCCGTCCATGTCGATGTCGGCTGTCATTGCAGCCTTGGCATCTACCTGGCCGCCGTTCACGATCTGAGCGAAGCCGTTCAGTTCGGAAGCCTTGGTAATCTGGTATACGCCGTCCAGGAGAGCGGGCTTCGTGGCATAGTCATTCACATATGCCTCGTCCATGAGATATACCTTCTTGTGCGTAGCGTTGAGTACGGGATATGCGTCCACGCCCAGCGTCTGGTACCATGTCACGTCCTTCGTCTTGCTGCCGTTGAGCAGGTAGGTCAGCTCGCCCGATGCCTTCTTGGCCTCCACGTCGGTGTAGGTGTAGCAGTTGGTCATGGCGGTGATGCTGCCCTTGGCCAGCTCGCCCTCGAAGGTGCTCCAGCAGTTGATCAGCGTGCTCTGGTGAGCCTCACCGGAGATACCGCAGCGCTGTTCGTGGGCGGTCTGTACCGTGAGTGTGCCCGTGGTGTAGATGTTCAACAGGGTGCTTGATACGGCTTCGCCAGCCAGCACACCTGCGCGGATGGGTGCATCGTTATGCTTTCCGGTGGAGATAATCTCGGCATTCACGATACCGAGGTTCTTCACCGTGGCGCCGCTGCTGGTGTAGCATATCAGGCCGGCGTAGGAGCCGCGGGAAATCTTCAGGTTGTCGATGGTGTTGAACTGTCCGTCGAAGGTGCCGGTGAAGGCTGCATCGACAGCGTTACCGATACCCGTGAAGAGCGCGTTGTCAGCGTCGGTCATCGTGATGTCGTTCTTCAGCAGAGCGTTCAGGCCGCCCTTCTTCTCGTCGGATACCTTGTGGCTGAACCATGCAAGTTCGCGACCGGTGGCCAGCTCATAGAAGCCGTCGGCGGTTATCTTCATGGTCTCATTTGCAATGGCGATATTGTTCATAAGAACACCTCAGTTCTTTATGTCGATGATGACATACTCAGAGAATGTACCTGTCTTGAAGGGGATTGCCCAGCCCGAAA
>ERZ842401.128-NODE-128-length-97384-cov-8.199817_pt1 | contig 97384 bp, 72 predicted proteins | sample MGYA00521270_ERZ842401 | MGnify/ENA primary metagenome ERZ842401 (study PRJEB31892, sample SAMEA3878208) | bioreactor metagenome | biome: Moose rumen | place: Sweden | collected 2011-10 | study: EMG produced TPA metagenomics assembly of the PRJEB12797 data set... | reverse complement strand
CCGTAGCCGATGCCGCCTCCGTGGCCGCTGCCCTCGCCAGGGCCGAGGCCGGAGCCGGAGCCAGAGCCGATGCCGGAGCCAGAGCCGCCGCCGGAGCCTGAGCCCGATCTACCACGACTTCTATATTCAGCATTAGGATCTGATTTTGGTGCTTGGGTGTTGTTGGTGGTGGAGGGCTTGTCGGACTGCGCCACGGAGGGCGCGGATTGCGCGTTCTGGGTGGCGTAGGTCTGACCGGAGGGTTGGCGCGACGTGCTGGGGGTGGGGTCGGGGGTGCCGCCGCCACCGCCGCCGCCCGCATACTCCGCGATATCCACGTAGAAGGTCTTCTTCGGCGGGGGAGGGGGGATGATGGACTTCAGTCCGAAGGCGAGCAGCAGCACAATGATGAGTACCAGTGCCGCAATGGTGGAACCGCTCGCGATCAGGTCGTCCTTTGTATTATGGTCGAGTTCTTGTTTCATTTTCCTTCAGTGGCAAGTACCATTTTATAACGTTCCTCTTCGGGGAATGCTTCGTTGAGTTGGTTGAGTACGTCCATCAGGGCCACCACGTTCTCCACAGGCACGCTCTTGTCGGCGCGCAGGATGATGGATTTCATACCGGAGTCGTCGCGGGCGGCCGCGTCCTGCAGGGCGGGTAACAGCTCCTCGTATGGGATGGGCTGTGCGTTGGAGCCCTCGGGATTGACGAAATAGAGCAGGTCTTCGTTGATATAGACTTCGATGTTCTTGGACACCAGCTGCTTGTCGGAGTCGCTCTTCGGCAACACCAGGTTGATGGCGTTCGGAGAGACCATCGTTGAGGTCAACATAAAGAAGATCAACAGCAGGAACACCAGGTCCGACATAGACGTGGCGCTGAAGGTCGTGTCGATCTTGTTTTGCATTTTGATAGCCATAATGCCGGACGTTAGGGGTTAGACGTTTTCGTGAAGCAGGTCCATAAACTCCGTGGTGCGGATCTCGAGGGTGTACATCACGTTGGAGATCTTGGCAACGATGAGGTTGTGGAACACGAGCGCCAGCACGCCGACGATAAGACCGGCCACGGTGGTGATCATTGCCGTGTAGATGCCGGAGGAGAGGGTGCCGATGTTGAAATTGTTGGGGTCGGCGGCCAGATTGTGGAAGGCGGAGACCATACCCACGACGGTGCCGAGGAAGCCCATCATCGGGGCGATGGCGGCGATGGTGGCCAGGGCGGAGACGCCTTTCTCGAGACGGCCCACCTCGATGTTGCCCTCGTTCTCCACGGCCGTGCGGATGTCGTCCAGCGGGCGGCCGATGCGCGAAAGACCCTTCTCAATCAGACGGGCGGAGGGGTTCTCCGTACCCTTGCAGAGTGCCACGGCCGAATCCAGCTTGCCGTCGTGGACGAAATCGCGGATGTTGTTCATAAAATTATACTCCTCCCGCGAGGCCCTGTTGAGCACTAAAAGCTTTTTGATGAAAAGATAAATGGCAAATCCCAGCATCAAAAAGAGCGGAATCATAATCCATAAGCTGTTGAGCGCGAAGACCAATTTGAAATAGGAGGTCTCTTCCACTTGGGGGGCCGTGTTGGCCACGACAGGCATCGTTTCGGCTGCTGCGGCCTGCAATAAAACTAAATGATTCATAATAAAAAAAAATTTCAGCAAAAATAGTATCTATTTCAAGATATGACAAACATATACGCCCTTTTTTTCTAACAAGGTATTGTTTATATTCTTTTTTGACTAACGCAAACGAACCCTGAAAATTGTATATTTTTGTGCTTCGTAAGCAAAAAATCCCCTTTTTCCATATATTTTCTCCAATGAGAGTTACAAATAACGTTATATCAAGCAAATCACATCGGAAAAGCCAGACTTCCACTTTGAGGAAGCACGCGCAGGTGCAGCAGAAAGCCGTGGCCACGAAATCCAAGAAAAAGGCCAAGAGCGCAGCCAAAAGCAAGCCCAAGAAATCGGGCGGAGGCTTCTGGAAGGCTATCACCAGCCCGGCAGCCATCCAGGGATACGGCGTGGTCATTATGGCCTTCGCCATCCTGCTGGCACTCTCCATTGTCTCCTTCTATTTCCACGCCCACAACAACATCACCTACGTGCTTGGCGACAACCAGGCCGTCGCCCCCGAGAACATCGCCCTCAGCTGGGGCGCCTACCTCGCCTACTTTTTCGTCAACCAGCTCTTCGGTGTTTTCTCCATCGGCTTTGCCTTCCTCTTCTTCCTCTACGGCTTCCGAATGACCTTTGGCAAGTCGCCCTTCCCGCTGGTCCTGACCACCATCGATGTGGTGCTGACAATGGCGTGGTTTTCCATTTTCCTCGGCCTCTTTTTCTACAAGGGCGACAACACGTTTGTCTCCGGCTTGTTCGGCAACTATGTGGCCGAAGGCCTGTGGTGCATAAGCCCGCTGGTGGCCGTGCTGGTGGTACTGGTCCTCTTTGTGCTCATTCTCATCCTTTGCTATAAGTTCCCGGTTCGCGCCGCTTTCGACCAACTGCAGCAGTCCATCGTCAACCTTTCGCAGCGTGACCCTGATGCGGAAGTGGCCGCCGAGCGCAAGAAACGCCGCTCCAAGAAAGAGGCGGCCGATGACTCCGAGACCACCCAGCGGGAGGATCTTGACGACCTCTATATCTCCGATCACGGCTGTCTGAGCAAGGAGTTCGGCAGCCAAACCACCACGTGGGAGATAGAGCAGGCCCGCAAGATGGAGACCCCGACAAAACCGACACCGGAGGCATCCGAGCCCGAGCCGGAAGAGGTGCCGTTCGAGTGGGTGAGCCAAAAGGAGAACAGCCTTCCCGAACCCGAAAAGGTGTCTGATGACCCGGAAGCCGGAAATGCGGTGGAATTGTCGGAAGAGCCCCGCACCCTCACACCCGAGGAGGTGCGCAACCTGCCACCCTTCGACCCTCGCGCCGAGCTCTCCACCTACGAGTTCCCGCCCATCGACCTGCTGAACGACTATCCCGCCAAGGAGGCCAACGAGGAGCTGATGAAGCGCGAGCTGCTGGACAACAAGAAGCGCATTGAATCCACGCTGAACAGCTTCAGCATCCCCATTCGCCGTATCAGCGCCACCGTGGGCCCGACGGTCACTTTGTACGAGATTGTGCCCGCCGAGGGCGTGCGCATCAGCAAAATCAAGAATCTGGAGGACGATATCGCCCTGAGCCTCGCGGCGCTTGGCATCCGTATTATCGCGCCCATCCCCGGTCGTGGTACCATCGGCATCGAGGTGCCCAACAAAAATGCCAACATCGTCTCGATGAAGGAGATCATTACCTCCGACAAGTTCCAGAACAACAACTATGCCCTGCCCATCGGATTGGGCCGCACCATCAGCAACGAGCCTTTCGTGGTGGATTTGGCCAAGATGCCGCACCTGCTGGTGGCAGGCGCCACCGGTCAGGGCAAGTCCGTGGGCCTCAATGCCATCATCACCTCACTGCTCTATACCAAGCATCCTTGCGAGATGAAGTTCGTGCTGGTGGACCCCAAGAAAGTGGAGTTCACGCTCTACTCCGTCATCGAGAACTACTACCTGGCCAAGTTGCCCGACAACGGCGACGCCATCATCACCGACACGAAGAAGGTGGTGCGCACGCTCAACTCCCTCTGCAAGGAGATGGACGATCGCTACGACCTGCTGAAAATGGCCAAGATGCGCAACATCAAGGAGTACAACGCCAAGTTCTGCGCCCGCGAGCTTTCTCCCGCGATGGGACACCGTTACCTGCCCTACATTGTGCTGGTTATCGATGAGTTCGGTGATTTGATTATGACCGCTGGACGCGAGGTGGAACAGCCGCTGGCTCGTCTGGCCCAGTTGGCCCGTGCCATCGGCATCCATCTGGTCATCGCCACGCAGCGTCCCTCCGTCAACATTATCACCGGCAGTATCAAGGCCAACTTCCCCGCCCGTATCGCTTTCCGTGTGCAGTCGAGCGTGGACTCCCGTACCATTCTCGACACCACCGGTGCCAACCAGCTCATCGGCAAGGGCGATATGCTCATCTCTACCGGCAGCGACGTGGTGCGCCTCCAGTGCGCCTTTGTCGATACCCCGGAGGTGGAGAAAATCGCCACCTACATCGAGGAGAAGTCGGAGCTATCGCCGCTGCTTGATCCTTACGAGCTGCCCGATGTGCCAGAGCCCGGCAGCGACAGCGGCGATACCAACTTCGACGACGAGCCCTCCTCGGGTGAAATCGACCCGCTCTTTGTGGATGCCGCCGTGCTGACCGTGCAGACCCAGCAGGGCTCCACCTCCAACATCCAGCGCCGTATGAAGCTCGGCTACAACCGCGCCGGCCGTATTATGGACCAATTGGAGGAGTTCGGCATCGTGGGTCCCGCCAAGGGCAGCAAACCCCGCGAGGTCATCATCAAGACCGAGACGCAGTTGCGACAGTTGCTGGCCGACAAGGGAATGTTGTAGGAGCTATTGCTTAAACTTTGACGCAATATTACGTTCTATCAACCGTTTTTTTGCTGAATAATTCAACGGATATGAAAACCAGACTCTTTTTCACGTCGATTCTTTTGTGCTTTTGCTGCATTGGTTTTGCCCAGAATACCGATGGCGGTGCCACAGAGCTGATGCGCACGGTGTCTTCCAAATATCAGGGCTTCAGTGCAATGAAGTTTCACTATACCTTGAAAGTCACCAAAGACAGCAAGACTTTGAGTTCGTCTCAGGGCGATTTTGCCCTGAAGGGGAGCAAGTACCGCGCCACTTACAATGGCCAGGAGTTCTATTGCGATGGCGAGTCCATCTGGAACTATCAGAAATCCACCAACGAGGTTTCCATTTACGAATATGACCCTGAGGATGACGAGAATATGATGAATCCCCAGCGGCTGCTGAAGAACTGGGAGAAGCAGTTCCGCGCCAAGTTTATCCGCGACGAGTTCATCAACAATGCCTCTGTCTCTTTGGTGGACCTGACGCCCAAGGCGGCGCAGTCGTTTTACCGGATCCGGTTGTTCATCAACAAATCGAACAAGCAGATTGTCAGGATTGCGCTGTATGAAAAGGACAACACGATTTACACCTATTATATCGAGCAGTTCAACTCGAACGCGACCTTCCCCGACAACTATTTCACCTTCGACAAAAGCAAGTATCCGGGGGTTGAGGTCAACGATATGAGGTAATCACTTGCCTTTACTTCTGATTCCTGAATAAAATTCAATAAAAAAGTAGAGACGCGGCACGCCATAAAAAAGTAGAGACGCGGCACGCCGCGTCTCTACAATATATTACGGGATTATCTAATCCAAGGATTATCTTTTCTCCTCGATGGCGGCTTGGGCTGCGGCCAGACGTGCGACGGGCACGCGGAACGGCGAGCAGCTGACATAGTTCAAACCGGCCTTGTAGAAGAAATGCACGGAAGCAGGGTCGCCGCCGTGTTCACCGCAGACACCGCACTTGAGGTTGGCACGCTGGCCACGACCACGCTCCACACCGAGTTTCACCAGTTGGCCGACGCCTTCCTGGTCGAGGGTGTTGAACGGATCGGCGGGGATGATCTTCTCCTCGATGTAGTCCTTCACGATGGCGTTCACGTCGTCGCGGCTGAAGCCGAACGTCATTTGCGTCAGGTCGTTGGTGCCGAAGCTGAAGAACTGGGCCACGCTAGCGATCTGGTCGGCCACGAGGGTGGCGCGCGGAATCTCGATCATCGTGCCGTAGAGGTACTCGATCTTCACGTTGAACTTGGCTTCCACCTCTGCTTTCACGCGGTCGGCGATGGCCTTCTGGTGCTCAAGCTCCTTGACGTTGATGGTGAGCGGGACCATAATCTCAAGATGCGGGTCGAAACCTTCCGTCATCAACTCAGCGGTGGCCTGGAACAGGGCGCGGAACTGGGTCTCGGTGATCTCGGGATAGACGATGCCGAGACGGACGCCGCGCAGACCCATCATCGGGTTCACTTCGTTGAGGGCGTCGATGCGCTTCTTGATCTCCTCGAAGCTGATGCCACGCTCCTGGGCGAGGGCGCGCTGCTTCTCCTCAGTGTGAGGCACGAACTCGTGCAAAGGCGGGTCCATCAAGCGGAAGGTCAGCGGCTTGCCGTCCAAAACCTTCAGTGTGCCCTTGGCAGAGTTCTTGATGTACGGCTCCAACTCGTTGAGGGCGGCCACGCGCTCCTCAGTGGTGTTGGCGAGGATCATATTGCGGAGCTTGGCAAGGGGCTCTTCGCTGTTCTTGCCGTAGAACATATGCTCGATACGGAACAGACCGATACCCTCGGCGCCGAAGTTGACGGCGTTCTGGGCATCTTCGGGGTTGTCGGCGTTGGTGCGGACACCCATCTTGCGGTATTTGTCAACCAGCGCCATAAACTGCTGGAAGAGCGGGTTTTCGGTGGCGTTGATCATACCCACGGGCTCGGCATAGACCCAGCCCTTGGAACCGTTCAGGCTGATGGTGTCACCCTCCTTGAACTGTTGGTCACCGATCTTGACGATGCCGTTCTCGAGGTCGATCTTCACGGCGTCGCAGCCCACGATGCAGCACTTGCCCCAGCCACGGGCCACGAGGGCGGCGTGGGAGGTCATACCGCCACGGGCGGTCAGGATGCCGTCGGCGGCACGCATACCCTCGACGTCTTCGGGGTTGGTTTCCTCGCGGACCAGGACGTTGGCCACCTTGGCGGCGCGATACTCTTTGGCTTTCTCGCTGGTGAGGGCGATTTTACCCACGGCACCACCAGGACCTGCGGGCAGACCCTTGGCGATGACGGTGTGCTTCTTCTCGTCAGCGGCGTCGAGAATCGGGTGGAGCAGCTCGTCGAGTTGCTCGGGAGTGAGGCGCATCACGACTTCCTTCTCGTCGATGAGGCCTTCCTTCAGCATATCGAGGGCCATCGTGAGAGCGGCCACGCCGGTGCGTTTGCCCACGCGGCACTGCAGCATATAGAGCTTGCCGTCTTGGATGGTGAACTCGATGTCGAGCATATCGTGGTAGTTCTCTTCGAGGATGCGACGCACCTCGCAGAGTTCCTTATAGGTTTCGGGCATCAGCTCTTGCATAGAATGCATGTGCTTGTTCTGCTCGTTCTTAGTGTCGTCGTTCAGCGGGTTGGGGGTGCGGATACCGGCCACCACATCTTCGCCCTGGGCGTTGATGAGCCATTCGCCGTAGAACTGGTTGTCGCCGGTGGCGGGGTTACGGGTGAATGCCACGCCGGTAGCGGAGCCGTCGCCCATATTGCCGAACACCATCGTCTGCACGTTGACAGCGGTGCCCCAGTCATCGGGGATACCTTCAATGCGGCGGTAGGAGATGGCCTTTTTGCCGTTCCAGCTCTTGAACACGGCCTTGATGCCGCCTTCGAGTTGGGCTTCGGCGTCATCGGGGAACTCGGTGCCGAGCACCTCTTTAATGCGCACCTTGAAGTCCTCAGCCAGTTGCTGGAGTTCTTCAGCCTTCAGTTCGGTGTCGCTCTTGTAGCCCATTTTCTCTTTATAGGCGTCGAGCATATCGTCGAGTTGTTTGCGGATGCTCTTGCCGTCGGCGGGCTCGATGCCCTCGGCCTTCTCCATCACGACGTCAGCGTACATCATAATGAGACGGCGGTAGGAGTCATACACGAAACGGGGGTTGTTGGTCTTCTTGATGAGGCCGGGGATGGTCTTGGAGCAGAGACCGATGTTGAGCACGGTGTCCATCATACCGGGCATAGACTTGCGGGCACCGGAGCGGCAGCTGACGAGCAGCGGGTTCTCGGGGTCGCCGTATTTCATACCCATAATGTTTTCCATATTCTTCATACCTGCGTGCACCTCGTCCATCAGGCCGGCGGGAAGCTGGCAGTTGTTCTGATAATAGGCGGTGCAGCATTCGGTGGTGATGGTCAGGCCAGCCGGTACGGGCAGTTTGAGCAGACACATCTCGGCGAGGTTGGCACCTTTGCCGCCCAGAAGGTTCTTCATATCGGCTTTGCCTTCGGCAGTCTTTCCTCCAAAGGTGTAAACATACTTTACATTACTCATACTTAATGTTTTAGATTGATTAGAACTATTTTCTTTTAAGAGGCGCAAAGATAACAAAAAAAACGCTTACAGTAGCGTTTTTTTTACAATTATGATCGGTAACCCTACATCGCCTCTCACTGTCACCATCGCGCCCCAATGCCGAACTTGACAAAGGAGTCGAAGCCGGCGTTCAGCTCGAAAAGCCCGTAGAATCTTTTGCCTACGTTCACGCCGAAGGCGGTGACGTTGAACGCAGGGAAGAAATTGCTGCCCTTGCGTTCAAGGTCGTCTTTGGCATAATCTTGTGTGTGGGAGAACAAGTACCCCACACCCAGATCCGCGCCCGCGTAGAGGCGCACCCACGGCCGGTTGAAGTAGGTGAACCTGACACAGGGCATCAGCGTGAAGATGAGGTCCCTGTTGATGCTGCTGACCGCTGTGCGCAGCGTGTCGGTGTAGATGGTTGTGCGGCTGCCCTCCACGGTGAATTTCACGCCCACCTGGCACCAGTGGTTGATCTGATAGTAATAGTGTACGTCGTAAAGTCCGTAATAGTTTGAACTGTAGGCTCTGTGGCTCAATGAGTTGCCGAGAGCGCCGAAGAAGTCGGCTGTGCCAATGATGAATCCCCCGAAAAAGGAAAAGGGACCTGCGCCGACCCCGATTTCATTGTGCAGGTCGCTGTGAGGCTTTTGCGCCTGAACAGGCTGCGATGCCAGACAAAGAAATAGGGAGCACGCAATAAGGAGGATTTTTTTCATAATTAATGTAGGGCGGACCTCAGTTATTACCATTTGTGACATATCTTCCAAAACCCTGCGAGATCCGTTCCACAGAATCTGAAGATATGGCGCGGCAAAAATAGCAATTTTGTCTTGAATTTTCGTAAAAAGTGACAAATTGGCAATTTCAGGTGACAAATAGTCCATAATCGGCTTTGGCACACCCTTTGCATAATGATAAGCGGTTCGCTGAAGCGAAAGCGGAGGCGGCCGGAAATAAAAATGTCTAACTATTAAAAAGGAGGTTATTATGTTACCTGTAATGTTTAAAAACAATTGGTTTCCTACCGTATTTGAGGATTTCTTGAACAGTGACATTATGCCTCGTGCCTATACTACAGCACCGGCAGTCAATGTGAGAGAGGATGAGAAGGCCTACACGATGGAAGTGGCCGCGCCCGGCATCAAGAAAGAGTTCTGTCGCGTGAGCATCAACGATGAAGGCAATCTTTGTGTGGCTATCGAGAACAAGATGGAGCACAAGGAGAACGAAAAGAAACACCACTATCTGCGCCGCGAGTTTTCCTACACCAACTACGAGCAGAACTACACGCTGCCCGAGGATGTGGACAAGGAGCACATCGAGGCCAAGGTGGAGCACGGCATCCTGACGATTACCCTGCCGAGAGTGCAGAAAGAGGAGCAGAAATTGTCCCGTTCCATCACCATCGGCTAATCTTCAAAACGACACTCCAAGACTTAAAGCCACATTCGCAAGGATGCGGCTTTTTTTGTGCCATAATGTTTATAAAACAGCGCTGCAAAACCGCTTTTTCCCGTTGAGGTCGGTGATGGATTGGATCTGGCGATAGCCCTGTTGCCGGAGCATATTTTGCAGCTCCTGGTGATAATCCTCAAAAGTTTCCATCAGCAGCATCCCGCCGGAGTAAAGGCATTTTTTCCCGATATGGGCCAGCGCCTCGTAGAATACCAGAGGCCTGTCGTCGGGCACGAACAGGGCGGTGGCGGGCTCGTGGTCGATGACATTGCGGTGCAGTGAGGGGCGCACGGCTTCCGGTATGTAGGGGGGATTGCTCACGATGGCGTCGAAGGACTCGGCGGGGAAGGGGAGGTTGCCGGCATCGCGCATATCGTGGCGGGCGAAGGTCACGGGCACCTCTTGGGCGCGGGCGTTGGCGCGGGCTACAGCCAGAGCCCCCTCGGAGATGTCACTGGCAAAGATCCTTGCCTTGGGCAGTTGCTTGGCCAGCGTCACGGCGATGCATCCGCTGCCGGTGCCCACATCCCATATTCTTGGGGCAGGGTGCTGCGCGAAATTCTCCACTACCCGCAGCACCAGCTCTTCCGTCTCCGGCCGGGGAATGAGCACGGCGGGCGACACCTCAAACCTAAGGCCGTAGAACTCGGTTTCGCCTAACACATACTGCACGGGCTTGCCTTGTACCATATCGGCCAGTTCGCCGCGGAAAAGTTGCTCCTGCGCTTCTGTCATCTCCTCTTCCCCGCGCAGGAAGAGTTCGTGCGCCTGCATCGAAAGCCGGGTCTGCAGGTACAATTTTGCAATTGCAGCCGCCTCGTGTGAATCGTAAAGCGGCTGCAAAGCATCAAAAATGGTATGGTAAAATGAACGTATGGTCATACGTGACAGGGTAGAGCGAAGGCGTTGTTATTCAGCCTTCTGGGGCATATCGCGCCAAGCCCATTTGCCAGTCACCACGCCCTTGTCAATGACAATGAGGCCGGGGTTGGAGCGGATGGCGTCGCGCACCATAAAGGGACCGTGGGCAGGGTCGATGGGATTGCGGTAAATGGGGAACTCAATGCCGTGCTCTTCCACAAAGACACTGATCTCGTCCTCTTCGCTGTTGGTCACGGCCACGAAGGGGATATCCTTCTCGGCACAGCTGGCAGCCAAAGCAATGGCTTTCTTCACGCCTTCGTCTTTCGTATCCATCAGGTCGTGGAGGAAGAGCAGGTAGGTCTTGCTGTCGGCGTTGATGTATTCGTAAGCGTGGTCGGCACCCTTTTCGTCCAACATATTGAACCCGTCGATTTCAGCCTTCTTGGCTTTGGCCACCACCTTGTCTTTGCGGTCCACATATTCATATTGCTCATAGAAGCTCTCCTCTTGGTTCATCAACTCCTCTTCGGTGAGTTGCACCTCCGTCTGGTCGGCGTTGTTGCGATAGATGAAGAGGGACTCTTTTTGGGCGGGACGTTCAATGAAGGTCTTCTCCACGTTGTCGCCCTTCTTCCAGTCGGAGAAGTCGATGGCGGGGAGATGGCGGATGCAGCGCACCTGGAACAGCACGGCGATGGCGATGAACAGCAGGATGCAGCACCATTTGCCCAGTTCGGTGAGCCGCACGTCTTTGAGTTTCTTGCGTTTGGCAAAGACGATGAGGGTGGGGATGATGATGACGACATTCTTGAGGAAGGTGGTCATATTGCTCATCTTCACCACCTGACCGAAGCAGCCGCAGTCGTGCACCACGCCGAAGTAGTGGATGCCTTTGATTTCCATATATTCGGCCACGGCGAGCCAGAGGGTGAGGAAGAAGAAGAAGACCATAAAGAGCAGGTAGCCCCACGCGGCCAAAAGGGTTTTCACACCGAACAGCATCATACAGCCGAGTACAAACTCGCAGGTGATGGCGCAAACGCCGGCCAACAGGGCGACAGGTTTCAGGAACGGCAGTCCGAAGGAGACGAAGTAGTCGTTCATTGTGATGCCGAAGTTGACAGGGTCAACGGCTTTGCTGATGGAGGAGAAGAGGAACAGCAAACCGAGTGCTATTCTCAGTATTTTCAGCCAAATGGGTTCTTTTTGTGACATATTCAGGTGTTTTTGGGGTTATCAATTATTATTTTTCGCCCTCCACTACGAGGCGGATCAGGGCGAACATCGCGTAGTTGATGATGTCGTAGTAGTTGGCGTCAAGTCCTTCGGAGACGATGGTGTTGCCCTGGTGGTCCTCAATGGACTTGATGCGGAAGAGTTTCATCAGGATGATGTCATCGAGCGAGCTGATGCGCATCTGCCGCCACGCCTCGTCATAGTCGTGGTTTTTGTCCATCATAAGACTCTTGGCGGCGTGGATGTATTTGTTGTACAGTTCCGTGGCGAGTTTGGGATCCATCTCCAGGTCGTCGGCGCCGGAGGCCGCGCCCATCTCCAGTTGGATGAGGGCCATCACCGAGTAGTTGACAATGCCGATGAACTCGGGGATGATGCCTTCAGCGATTTTGGCCTCGCCCTTTTCCTGGATGCTGCGGATGCGGTTGGCCTTGATGTAGATCTGGTCGGTGAGCGAGGAGGTGCGCAGGATGCGCCACGCCGTGCCATAGTCCATCGCCTTCTTGGCGAAGATGTCCAGGCACTGTTGGATGACGATGTCGTATTGTTCTGATGTGTTGGCCATTATTGTTTCACGACTTTACGGGTGACGACGGTTTGGTTTTCAGCAAAGACTTTGACCACATACACGCCGGAGGCCAGGCCAGACAGACTGACAGAGCCGTTGAGGTCGTTGAGGTCCTGTTCCGTCAGCATTTTGCCGAAGAGGTCGAAGACTTGCACCTTGGCGAGCGGGAGTTCAGAGCTGCGGAGTTGCAGGTTGCCGGAGGTCGGGTTGGGATAGAGGACGACGGAGAAGGCGTCGCGGGAGTGGCTCTCGATGCCGACGGGGTCGTTGATGTCCTCAGTCACAAGGTTGCCCAAGCCGGGAAGGACGATGTTGTCCACCCAAGCGCAGTCGCTGCCAGAAGTGGTGCCGTAATCCTTTTCATAGGCGAACATAAAGGTATGTTGTCCGGCGGAGACGGGGAAACTCTTCTGAGTCCAGCCCTCGTTGCCAGAGGCATTGTCGGTCTCGTTATTGTCAATATAGAACTTGAACTTGTCGTAATTAGCCTCGGAAGAGACTTTACGGAAGTAGGAGACGGGCGCCTCCATCAAGCAGTTCACGGTGATGCTGAAAGAGGAACTTGACACGTTGTACCAGCTGCCGTTGTTCAGGTTCTCTTTGGAACGGGCACAATAGTTGCCGGCGTAGGGGGCTTGGTTGGTGATGGTCCACGGGTTCTGGTTCTGCACCCAGTTGAAACGGGTGAAGTCGCCGGTTTCAAAGTCTTCTGTTGCCTTGCCGATGGAGATAGAGAGGGTGTCGATGACGTGTTTGTCGCCCTTGATAGTGTGGAAATAGAGGGGCACGATGGAGAGGTTGGGCACGCTGTTGGCAATCTGGAGGTTGAAGGTGTGGGAGATGCTTTCGCCAGCGCCAATCCAGGCGACGATTTGTGACGGGGAGGTCACGGTCACGCCGGAGTAGTTGCAGGTGAGGTCGATGAGGATGTCGGAGGCGGGGGCGTGTCCGGAGTTGGAGATGGTGATGGTGGCGGTGGCGGCGTCACCCGGCTCCAGGGCAGCGGCCGTGCTTGGCCCTTGGATATTGGTCTCGGTTACAGCCAACTTGGGTGCAATGACCGTGAGGTTCACATCCTTGGTGGAGTTGCCGCCTTGCCAAGTGGTGGTCACGCGGAATGTGGCACGGGTGCCGTCTTCTGCATTTTCCGGAATGCTCACGGTAAAGGCATTGGGCAAACTCTGGATAGCGTTGGGGGCCAGGGTATTGAAGGTGGCGGATCCTTGCGTTACGGTGAATCCCGGGGTGAGGGCGGTCATCTGGGCTGTCACATTGGAGGCGTTGTCCACACCTAAGTTGGAGACCTCAAGGTTCCAGTTGACCGAGGTGCCGTTGATGGGATAAACGTCGTTGGGCAGGCTCACATTGCTGGCCACCACGTATGGACCGGAAGGCACGATGATGTTGACGGTCTGGAAATACTGCACGTGGTTCTGGGCCCCGATGGCAAGTTCGTATTCGCCAGGGGTGGTGACATTGCTGAGGTCAAGGGTGGCGTTGCCGGAGGCGTCAGCGAAGGTGGCGGTCACGATGTTGCCGCCAGTAGTGAGGGCCACGTAGGCATACGGGACGGCGCTCACATTGTAGCTCAGGGTGCCTACAGGCACGGCGGGCAGCGCGCTGACGTTCATCTGGGAAGGCATACCCAAATAAGGTCTGATGGAGGGGTCGCCGAAGATGTGGTAGATTTCCCAATAGTATTTCTTCCGGCTGGAAGAGGAGGATTGGACGGCGAGGTTGCCAGCGGTGAGGAAACCGCCAAGGGTGGTGGCCCATACATCGTGGCTCTCATTGTGGGTGTGGAAAATCCTGTCGTAGGCGCCCAGATTGTTGGCCTGGTAGGTCATATTGGCGGTGACGGAGCTGCGTTTGCCCACAGACCAATAGACATCCTCGTCCCAGTAACTCACCTCGGAGGCGCCGATGTAGGCCATCGCACCCTTCTTGTCGGTGCGGAGCAGCATTTCGCCGAAGCACTCCTCATTGAACTTGCCGGTGAGACAGCAGTTGCCAATCATCACGCCGTACTTGTCGAGGTTGTTCATCGAGGGGATGTGGCTGGTGGTGAAGGAGGGGTCGTACCATTCGGTCACGTCGCCGTGAGCCGTGTAGTTGGCCCAGCCCGCGCCCGCGCCGATCTCACTACGGATAGTGGCGGCCTGTGAAGAGCAGTCGTAGTTGTGCTTATATACGGTCGAATATTGATGGGTGGTGCTGGTTGTGTTGATGTAGTTGTTGTAGATGTAGTTGATCTGGCCGTCAGCGTGGGTGTCTGACCAGCTGTTGTCGGTGCCGGCAATCAACACGGCCTTGCCCAGATAGGAGGGATCGGGCATCGTGTATTGCTCATATTGCAGCGTCTTGGTAATTTGGGGTGCCAGCTGGCTTGCGTTCTGGGCCGAGAAACGACCATAGTAGCAGTCGGGGATGTTGTCGCCGGAGGTCCAGCAGGCATAGTAGAGGTCAGTGACGTGGCTGTTCTGTTCCGTGCTGCTGAAAGCGGGCACTTGCCCGTGGTCGCCCACGAAAAGCAGGAAGGTGGGGGCCGGGTTGGAAGCCGTGGCACTGTTGTATTGGCTCAAAATGTAGTTCTTGATGGAAGTTGTGGTGGTGCCGACGTTGGCGTCACCGGTGTAAACCACGTCCACGATATAGCCGAGTCTCTTTTTCCAGTTGACAAAGAGGTCGAGGTTGTCGTTGTTGCGGAACATAGAGTGGGCGATGATGAGGTAGCGGATGGGGGAGGCGTTGAACTCCTCGCGGTTGCGGGGCATCGGGTTGGCCACCGCATTGGCGGCGCTCTGGAACATCGGGCTGCCGTATCTGGTCTTCAGCTCGTAGGTGGCGGGCAGGTTGGCGTTCACATAGGAAATCTCGATGTCCATTGAGCGGCAGATGCGCACCTTGCCGGTCACGGGGTTGTAGGAGACGGGCGAGATATATAGGTTGGCGAGGGTGATGTCACGCATCGTTCCCGTCTTCTCCACGCGCACCAGGGGCTCGGCGTAGAAGGCGTCGCGGCTGTAGGTCTGCTGGTCGCGCACAAACGGGCGCTCCCCGCGGTAGGACTTGGCGTAGGAGGGCTGCGTCGGATAGAGCGGGTACTGGATGCCCAGCGTCGAGGCATCAACCTCCATATACTGCGCGTTCTTGACCGAGGCCACCACAGAGTCGCAGACGGGAATCTCAAGCAACTTCACCATCACGGGCAGTTGCGGCAGACCCACAATGACAGAGGGATAGAACTCATCCATAGAAATCTGGGTGAAAAAGCCCTGCGGCGTCTTCACCACAGCAGAAGTGATTTCCGGTGCGGAAAAGGAAATGTCCACCCGCTCGTAGTCGTTGCGGGTGACTTGGAATTGTTGTGCGAAACAAGTGGCCAGCATAGAGAAAATCAGGACCACCGTGGTGACGATTCTTGTCATAAGTTTCTTATTTTAAGTTATTTAAATTTAAATTTTTTTCTGCATAAAGAGGGGCAAAGATATAAAAAAAACTCAAACGGACTTGTCGGATTTTTATTATTGGAATTTGCCTTTTTTAACATACTTTTTGAATTGTGCGCCATAAGTTTATGATGAATATCTTTTTTGTATTTTTGCGGGCTAAAATTGCGACTTATGGAACAGGAAATTCAAAAATGCGCAAAGCTGCTCCTGGAGGGCAAAGTCATTGCCTATCCTACTGATACAGTGTGGGGTATCGGTTGCGACGCGACCAATGAAGAGGCCGTGTCCCGCATTTACCGCATCAAGCAGCGCAACGAGCGGAAAAGTATGATTATCCTTCTCGATTCCGCGGAACGGCTCCCGATGTATGTGAAGAAAATCCCCTTGATTGCCTGGGACCTCCTCTCGCACGTCTCCCGTCCCACCACGTTCGTGTACCCCACGGCCCAGAATCTGCCCAAGAATCTTGTACACAGCGACGGGACCATCGCCATCCGCGTCACGAGCAACGACTTCTGCAAGAAGCTTGTCCGTGCCCTGGGCCGCCCCATCATTTCCACTTCCGCCAACATCGCCGACGAGCCCACGCCGAGGACCTTCCCCGACATCTCCAAGGAGATCATTGCCCAGATGGATTATGTGGTGCCGCAGGAGTTTGCCACCTCCGTGGATTTCAAGCCCTCCCGGCTCATCAAGTTCATCGACGACTATAATTTCACTATCCTAAGAGACTAACCCTATGAGTGCTATCGCCGTTTACGCGGGCTCGTTCTGCCCCTTCACCAAAGGCCACGAGGACATTGTCAGGAAGTCGCTGCCCCTTTTCGACCGCCTCATCATCGCCATCGGTCACAATTACAATAAAAAAGACCTTTTTTCCGTTGAACAGCGTATGGATTGGATCCGGCAGCTATACAAGAATGAACCGAAGGTGGCGGTAGAGGCCTACCAGGGACTTACAGTGGACCTTTGCCGTAAGGTGCACGCGCAGTACCTGGTGCGTGGCATCCGCAATGCCGCCGATTACGCCGTGGAGGAGGAGATGCGCCTTGCCAACCGGATGCTTTGCCCTGAGGTGGAGACGGTTTTCATCCCCGCCTCTCCCGAGTGGGCCGCCGTGTCGTCGTCGCTCGTGCGCGAACTCTGGTCGCTCGGCTCCGATGCCTATCGCAATCTTGTGCCCGAAGGTGTTGACCTCGGCACCCCCCGTTAATCCCTAATAAACAATCTCTAACTCTCAATTCTCAACTCTCAATTCTTCATTCTCAATTCTCAATTCTCAATTCAAAAGTATGTCCCGTTTTGTTTGTCGCCCGTTGCTTGTCGCCTTGCTGCTGTGGATTGTCACGGTGGGCATTGCGCAGCGTCCGGTGACCATCACGGGCGAGGCCCCTTTCGCCAAAAACGAGGAGATACGTCTGCTGGTCTTTGACGACCTGCTCAACTATGTGCCCACGGTGGCGGCCACAGACCAGATTGACAAGAACGGGCACTTCAAGCTCACCTGCTCCACCAACCAGATCAAACTCGTGCAGCTGGCCATCCGCACCTCCAAGGCCGAGTTCTTCATCGTGCCCGACCATACCTACCAGTTCCAGATTTCCGTTGACACGACCCTCTTCAAACTTGTCAACCCGGAAAAATACGGCGGTTATTTGCAGATTACCAATGCGTCGGCTGACACCAGCGACCTGAACTATAAGATCAACCGTTTCAGCAACTTTTTCAGTCGAGCGATGAACCATTACGCCTTCCGCATCACCGTGGACAAGGATCGGAATGCCTACGACACGCTGACGACATTGCTGAACGACCGTTTTTGCATCCAGTATAATCCGCTGAATTTCTATCAATCTTATATCTACTACACTTGCGGACAGCTCGACCGGGTCTGCTTCTCGAAGGAGCAGATGACCTTTTACCGGAAGTTTTACGACAACGATTACATCTTGTATAACAATCCCGCCTATATGTCGCTTTTCCGGGAGAGTTATAGCGGCTATCTGTACAACTCGCGTCACATTTCTAAAGAGTTGCTGGGCCGCACCATCAATGAGGAACCTGACTATTTGACGCTCTTCAACGAGGCGGGCCGCGACCCGATGCTGACCAACGAGCGCCTGCGCGAACTGGTCATCATCCTCAACCTGATTGAGTTCCACGGCAACGAGGAGTTCGATGCCGGCAATATCGTCAAATTGCTGAAATACATCAAGGTGTCTACCCATTTTCCCGAGCATATCGTTTTTATCGACAATGCGTTGGCCCGTATATCCAGGGCCGACGCGCCGTCGCAGCCCTTGGTATTCCGGAATGAGAAGGGGAAGAAATCCCCCATTAAACAATTTGAGGGAAAAGACATCTATGTGCAGGTCTTCCAAAGCGATTGTTTGGATTGCATTCGGGAGATGATGCTCATCAAGGAATTCAACAAAAGATATGGCGAGAAAATCCAATTTGTCAGCCTCAACATTGACCCCGACAGGGAGGATTACGACCGTTTCTGCAAGGCGTACGGGGAGATGTTCGAGTGGCCCATCCTCTATTTCGACGGCAACTACGACTGGCTGTTGGAGAACGGGGTGGAGACGCTCCCCGACTATCTCATCATCAACGCGCAGGGACAGCTGCTGCAGCGTTATCCGCCTGCCCCGGAATTCGGCCTTTCCGACTACCTTATGTTCCGATTCGACAAGGAAGAAGAACAGCCCCAGAATCCTTTATTCAGAAATTAACTTTAAATACCTATAGTTATGAAAACCCCTTTTATGTTAACGATTATCCTTGCGTTGTGTCTCTCTTTGGGCGCGCAAACCGACAAACCCGCACAAGACCGGCATTTGGCCAAGTTGCCTGCCGTTGATATCCAGACCATTGATGGCAAGGTGTTCAACACCAACGAAATCCAGAACGATGGCAAGCCTGTCATCGTCAGTTTGTGGGCCACCTGGTGCAAGCCCTGCATCGCAGAACTGTTGGCCATTGCCGACGAGTACGAGGACTGGGTGGAAGAGACTGGCGTGAAGCTTTATGCCGTCTCTATTGATGACGCGAAGACCTCAGCCCGTGTGGCCCCCTTTGTCAAGGGCAAAGGTTGGGATTACACCGTGTTGTTGGATGTGAACTCCGACTTCAAGCGCGCGATGAACGTGAACGACGTTCCTTATATGTGCATCCTCAACGGCAAGGGCGAGATTGTGTGGCAGCACACGTCGTATGCCCCGGGCAGCGAGCAGGAGGTGTATGAGGTGGTCAAGAGACTCGCCGCCGAGAAATAATTTTCGGAAAGAATACTACTTTTGTTTAACGTTTGCAGGCGGTTCGCCGCCTGCAAACCTAATTTTTCTTATATGAGTAAATTTTTACGTCTTGCATCCATACTGCTGCTGTTGTTGTCGGTATCCACCGTCAAGGCGCAGCACGAGTTTGGGAACAGCCGCATCAGCGGCGATTTTGGTTTTAACGGGATGTACTATATTCCCGATTCGATCATCGGAGCCGAGAAGGTGGACTCGAAGGTGCGCGCCAACGCCTTCATCAACCTGCTCTACTCCAACGGTGGTTTTTCGGCCGGCGTGCGCTACGAGTACTATCAGTTTCCTTTGATAGATTTTGAAAAGATTGACTACAAAGGCCAGGGTATCAAGTACTTCTTTGCAGATTACAAGAACAAGTTTATCCAGGTTACCGCGGGTAATTTCTATGAGCAATTCGGCAATGGCCTGACTTTGAGGGCATACGAGGACCGACAGCTGGGCATTGACAACAGCTTGCTGGGCGCACGTGTCAAGCTTACCCCTTATAAGGGTATCTATTTGAAGGGTGTTTGGGGCGTGGAACGGCGCAATTTCGACAGCTATATCGGACGGAAGGATTTTGTGCGCGGCGCCGATGCCGAGATCTCCTTCGGCGAGATATTCCCTGTAATTCAAGACAAGGGCTTCGTGGCCCGCGTGGGTGCCAATATCGTGAGCAAATTCGAGAAGGGCTCTGGTGATTACATTTTCAACATCTATCCCGGCCCCGACTCGACGGCAGAGGCCTACATTCCCGGCGACAAGATTCCTGAGAATGTGCTGGCCTGGGCCACTCGTATGACGTTTGGATACAAAGACTTCCGTCTGGAAGCGGAATATGCCCGCAAAATCAACGACCCGAATGTCAGCAACTCCTTCATCTATAAGCCTGGAGAAGCCCTATTCCTCTCGGCTACTTACGCGATGAAGGGTTTTGGCGTGGCCGCTTCCTTCATCCGGGCCGACAATATGGAGTTCCGCAGCCAGAGGATGGAGTACTCCAACTCGTTGCTCTTCATCAACAACATCCCGGCCATCAACCGTCAATACTCTTATCAGCTGATTGGCAACTATAGCTACGCCTCTCAGCCCAACGGCCAAATCGGGGCCCAGTTGCAAATCAACTATCAGATACCCAAGAAGAGCAAGATTGGCGGTAAGTACGGTACAGACCTTACCTTCAACTACTCCCGTTTCCACAACATTGACAAGCAGCCGGTGGCGGAAGCCGTCGCGAACGGCACGCCCACAGGCACGGAGGGCTATACCTCCTCCTTCTTCAAGTTCGGTCCCGATTTGCTCTATCAAGACATTGGCCTTGAGATCAGTCGCCGTTTCACCAAGCATTGGAAGCTGATTCTGGCTTATAACTACATCACCTACAACATTGCTGAGTTGCAGGGCCATCCCGGGATGATGCGCGGCCATCTGGTCGCCGCCGACCTGCAGTACAAGATCAACAACAAGCACGCGCTCCGTCTGGAGGCGCAGCATCTCTACACCAAGGACGACGATGGCAGCAGTGCGTATGCGATGCTGGAGTACTCGGTGAGCCCTCACTGGTTCGTGTCCGTGGGTGACGATTGGAACTACGGCAACCCCGACCCGAATAAACGCGTGCATTATTATAATATTTCCGCCGCATACGTCTGGAACACCACTCGCATTGCCCTCAACTTTGGCAAGACGCAGGAGGGTATTCTCTGCGTGGGCGGCGTCTGCCGTGCCGTGCCCGCCTCGTATGGCGTCGGCCTCTCCATAACCACTTCCTTCTAACCTAAAAATGACAATAAGATGAAAAAAATAGCTTTATTGATAATAACCGTCGCCCTGACGTTTGTGGGGTGTGATGTCATCGAAGGACCTTATATGAACCTGTCCGAACGTGAGGATGTCACTGTGGTGTTCCCCGACTTGAACCCCGATGAGGTTTATCGCAAAGTGTTGATGGAGGAGTACACCGGCCACCGTTGCTCCAACTGTCCCGCCGCCCACCAGGTGCTCGACCAGTTGCATTCCGTCTATGGTGACACCCTGGTTATTGTGGGCATCCACGCCACCTCTCTGGCAGCCACCAATCTCGACTATACCTACGATTTCCGCACGGAAGTGGGGGATCAGCTGGCCAATGATTTCGGCATCAACGCCATTCCGGCGGCCGTCTTCAACCGCGAGAACGACCACCCGGGCGGTTTGGGCAAGGACGAGTGGATGGGCAAGCTTCGTGAGATGGACCGCTCCTCGGTGCCCGCCGCCATCCAGCTCATCAACGAGTATAGTGCCTCTGCCGCTTCCCTGAAGGTCAATGCCAAGGTGACGATGCTGGAGGAATACGAGCACCCGCTCTATCTCTCGCTCTTCCTCATCGAGGATGGCATTGTGCAACCGCAGCTCAGCGGGTTGACGATGATTCCGGAGTACACGCACAACCACGTGCTGCGTGCCGCTCTCAACGGCACGTATGGCACCTATCTGACGACCGACGGCTTGCTGGAGAAAGACAATGCCTATACCTACGGCAGCAGCATCAGCTTCCTGGAACACGACTGGAACGCCGCAAACTGCACCGTGGTGGCTTTCCTGTACGACCGTACCAATGGCAAAGTGCTGCAAGTGGAGACACTTCCTGTGTTGCCATAACTTGATACAACAGAGCGCTTTAAGCGCTCTTATTTGTTTAAAAATATAAAGAAAGATATACTATGAAAATTGTAGCAGTAGAACCTATCGGCATCAGCGAAGAGCGTGCCGCTAACATTACCTCCGAATTGGCCGCCAAGGGCCACGAATTTGTCTGTTACCGTGACCGCAAAGAGGATGCCGCCACCCTCATCGAACGGATGAAGGATGCGGAGGAGGTCATTGTCTCCAACATCAAAATCGGCAGCGACATATTGTCGCAGTGTCCGAAATTGAAGAAACTCAACGTCGCCTTCACAGGGCTTGACCATATTGACCTGGCCTATTGTCGGGAGCACGGCATTGAGGTGGTGAACGCCTCGGGCTATGCCACGGAGGGTGTGGCGGAGTTGGCCATCGGGCTGATGCTGGATGTGTATCGCCGCATCACCGCTTTGGACGCGAAGGTGCACAACGGCGGCACGCGCGACAACTTCTTAGGTCGCGAGTTGCGTGGCAAGCGCGTGGGCATTGTGGGCACGGGTGCCATTGGACGGCGCACGGCGCAGTTGCTGCAATGCTTCGGCTGCGAGGTGGTGGCCTGGAGCCGCACCCAATACGATGAGGTCAAAGCCCAGGGCATTGCTTATCTTCCTTTGGAGGAACTGATGAAAACCAGCGATATCATCTCCCTGCACGTGCCGCTGACGGCCGAGACGCATCACCTGATCAGCCGGGAGCTGCTGGAGATGTGCAAGCCCACGGCCATCCTCATCAACACGGCGCGGGGCAATGTGGTGGATATTGACGCTTTGGCCGATCTGCTCTGTCAGGGCAAACTTGCCGGCGCTGGCATCGACGTGTTCGAGAAGGAGCCGCCCCTGCCCGCCGACCACACGCTGCTCAGAGTGCCCAACTGTGTGCTGGTGCCCCACGTGGGCTATGCCACCCGCGAGGCCTTTGACGACCGCATCGATATCGTACTCAGTCACATATAAAACGCCAATTTCTGTATGTTCCAACGAATCATCAACGCCTGCGTGCGCTTTGTGCAGCGTTTCCTGCCCGAGCCCTTCATTTTTGCCATTATCCTCACCTTCGTGGCCGCCTTGCTGGCGATGCCCATTTGCCGTCAGACTCCTATAGAGGTGGTGGAGCATTGGGGCAACGGGGTCTGGAACCTGTTGGCCTTTGCGATGCAGATGGCCCTGGTGCTGGTGTGCGGTTCCACCCTGGCCGCGGCACCGGTGGTTAAAAGGGGCATCAGCGCGTTGGCGTCATTGCCCAAGACCCCGGTGGGGGCTATCGCGTTGGTGACGGGCATCTCTGCCGTCGCCTGCTGGCTCAACTGGGGATTTGGCCTCATAGTGGGGGTCATCTTCGCCAAGGAGGTGGCCCGCAAGCTGCAGGGGGTGGACTACCGGCTGCTCATCGCGTCGGCCTACAGCGGCTTTGTGGTGTGGCACGCCGGTCTCTCCGGCTCCATTCCGCTGACGATGGCCACGCCCGGCGAGGCGCTTGCCACCGCCACCAACGGAGTGCTCACCGCGCCCGTGCCCGTGTCGCAGACCATCCTCGATCCGCACAACCTGGTGATGGTGCTGCTCGTCATTGCGGCTTTGGTGGGGGTCAATGCCCTGATGCATCCCAAGAAGGGATTGGCTGTTACGGTGGACCCGGCCTTGTTGAAAGAGGAGGAGGCTCCCGTGGCGGCAACGCCCGACACGCCTGCCGAGAAGATGGAGCAGAGTGTGCTGCTCAGTTGGCTGGTGGCCCTGTTGGGGTTGGGATTCTTAGTGATCAAGCTCTTTGTCAGAGACGGTTCGTTGGATCTGAATGCGGTGATTATGCTCTTTTTGTTCGTGGGCATTATCCTGCACCGCACCCCGTTGGCCTATGTGCGTGCCTTCGGGAAGGCGGCCTCTGGTGCGGCGGGCATCCTGCTGCAGTTCCCGTTCTATGCGGGCATTATGGGCATCATCACGGGAGTGGGCCATTCGGGCATCTGCTTTGGCACAGTCATCAGCGACGCCTGCATCTCGATATCCACACCGACCACCTACCCGTTGTTGACGTTCCTCTGCGCCGCCGTGCTCAACATCTTCGTGCCGTCGGGCGGCGGCCACTGGGCCATCCAGGCGCCCATTATGTTCGCGGCGGGTGCCAACCTTGGCGTGGATCCCGGCCTTACCGGCACGGCCATCGCCTGGGGCGACGCCTGGACCAACCTCATACAGCCCTTCTGGGCCATCCCGGCGCTGGCCCTTGCCAAACTCAACGCCAAGGACATAATGGGGTTCTGCCTCATCGATTTGGTGGTTAGCGGACTCATTATCTGCGGCGGCCTGCTGGTGTGGGCGATGTGAGTGTTGGCGGTCAGCTGAGAACTGAGAACTAAGAATTGAGAATTGAGAACGAAGAACTATAAGGTCTTCGGTCTAAAGTCTTCAGTCTAAAATCTCTGTATTAAAAAAATCCATCCCACTGTTAAATTAAAAATGTATTTTTGCCTTTTCTAATTTAAAAACCTTTTTATTATGGAAGAAAATCAAGAACCCAAAGCAGAACAGAAAGATCTTGCCCAAGAGATTAAAGGTAAGTTTGAAAACGCTAAAAATGAAGTATCCAAGAAAATAGAGGATATCAAGAATTCGGAACTCGGCGAAAAGGTGGCCGATGTGGCTGGCAATGTCCGCGATAAGGCCAAAGATATGATAGAAGACATCAAGGAGAGTGAATTTGCGGAGAAAATCGGTGACGTGGCCGGGAATGTTGTCGGAAAGACGAAAAATTGGACAGGCGAAATGCTCGAGAAACTCGGTACTTTGGCCAAACTTCCCGTACTGATTAACGCGGGCAAGAAACTTCAGGAGTCGGCAAATGCCCCCAAGGACAAGGTGGAATTGCTCCACGACCTGGACACCAAGGTGGCGGCCATTCTCGAAGACGGTGTGATTACTCCCGAAGAGGAGGCCACGCTCGTGCAGGAAGCCAAGGCCATCGGCATCGACGCGGAAGAATTCCTCGCAGAAGTCCGCGAAAGACTGCCGAAGAAGGAGTAGTGCTGTTGGCTTTATTTGTTACATATTCGCCCTTCGTGGGTCTTGTCCCTCGGGACAGTTTGAGGTCAGTCCTTCACGCAACGGACGGAATGCCACTGGTACCACTGCTCTTGATCCAACTCTGATAGTGTGCTGGAGGCACTGCCGAGTGTGAAAATGTATGCATATCCGCCGTATGCGGTGCTGTAGGGTGCCGTGGCCGACCAGAAGCCGGCATCTTGCCCAAACCGCATATACATTCCGCCGGCAGGATATGCGTTGAACCCCGTCTCGTTGTTGGCGGCTTGAAGGTTTCCGACAGAACAACTGTAGTTGCTCTCCTGCCAGCCGGAAATGGAAGCCAGCGACTTGCCGATGGACTCGCTGCTGGACGAACAGCAATACTGGCTTTGACTGCCGACGTAGGTCTTCATTTCCTGCCACTCCGCCCGGCTCGGAAGATGCCATCCGATCGGGCAAACACCCTGCCGGTTGGAGGGGTTGCTGTTGCTGGACCCAGCCCCGTACATAGCGGTTTTCCAGTTGTAGTGGTAGCCGTACACATTCACAATGGTGCTGTCACCGTTTGGATAATAACGGTAGTATGTGAAATTGCTCTCATCGCCCACGACCCCCATAGGTATGAATGTCCCGTCAGCAAAATGGGTTGTCCTGAGGTTCTCAGCCATCCAGCATTGCAGGCCTATCTGCACGGTTTGGTACACATTCCCGTCGTAGTCCGCGACGGTGGGGTTGCCCGGACAGGTTTGCCCATAATGTACCCGCGCGCGGAATGTGAATTCTTCCCCGTAACTGGTGCCGGAACTGTTAGTGGCGTAGGCCCGGAGGTAATAGATGGAATCGGGGGAAAGCCCTGCCAGTGGCACCTGAAAATGCCCAAGGGTGTCGCCTACAGCTATGTGTCTGTCGTTGTATGTGGGGCTCGGAGATGTGCTCCAACAAACGCCCGCACTCGTGATGGGAAGGCTTCCATTATGCAAAATGTCGCCTCCTGTCAGCACGGAGGAGTCGGCCACGGCTATCACAGAGTCTGTGGTGATAATTGGTAACGATTTGGTGGTGAAAACTTTCTGCTCGGGGCTGTAACTGGTGCCGACATTATTGGTGACAAAGGCTCTGACATAGTAGGTGGTGCCTGGGGTCAAGCCCGTGATGGTGCTGGTGAAGTTGCCGATACCGGTAAGTGCAGAATTGTTTGTGATTGACTGGTCGGACAAAGTGGGGTTGGGGGATGTGCCCCAACAAAACCCTTTGGCCGAATAGGAGGGACTTGCATTGCTAATGCGGCCCGTGGCACTGATGGACACATTGGTTGTATCCGACAAACTGGTGATGTGTGTGGTGAGCAGGTATGCGGTCCTGAACTGAACGTTATCTCCGTAAGAGGTGCCGATGCTGTTGGTGGCATACGCCCTGACATAGTAGTAGGTGTTTAGGGAAAGACCGGTCATAGAGCCAGTGAAGGTGAGACCGGTATCCGTGGAGGCGACGTGGGAATCTGAGATGGTTGGATTGTGATTCTGTCCCCAGCATATCCCCTTTTCAAGGATAGGGGAACCTCCGTCATCTACAATGGTGCCGCTGCAGGTGGCGGTATATCCTGCATTGTTGGTAACGCTTCCGGTATTGACGGTCGGTGCACTGTTTGACATAGTTGTCAGTACGGCATCGTTCCCATAAAAGGTCCCCGTGGGATTGGAGGCGTATGCGCGGTAATGATAGGTGGTGCCTGCAAGGAGATTGGAGAGTGTGGACAAGAAATCCCCAGTGCCGGCGCCCGCATCCGTGTGAGGGTCGGAAATGACGGGATTGCCGGACGTGTTCCAGCAGATGCCCCGTGCCGTTACGGGCAGGAGTCCGTCGGAGGTGACATTGCCCTCGCAAACAGCCTCGTGATGCGTTGTCCATAAACAATTGCCTGTTTGTACAGAAATATTTGAAACAATGTTGAATGTCAATGTTATAGTGCAAGATGCATCCAACGACTGTTCCAGGGTTTCACTGGGCAGCACATTTCCATTGTCGAAAAGGGTATAGCCCACAATGCGCATCAGGTCACCCGTGGAGTAGGGGTGCGTGTCGCGAAAGGCTGATTTGGCCGCTTTGGTTTCCCCGAGATAAGCGATTCGATTGTCACCGCCACTACCGAGGTTCAGCATCTTGATGGATACCCTGTCTTGAGGCGTAAGCACGTTCAAGAGGTAGGGTTGCGGGGCGTTGAGCCATACCCGGAAAGCGTGGCTTCCAGTCGTTAACTGTTGCGACAGGTCAGCCACTTTCCGCCCGTTGAGGTCAACAACCTCAATGTTCAACGGGGTGGCCATTGACAAGGTCAGGGAGAAGTCCGTCACACCGCTGAACGGGTTGGGTGAGTTTTGCGACAGTGAGATGGTGCCCGGTTTCAAATGGGTCTCTATCCCCACAGGGGATAGTAAGAGGGTGGTGTCGGGATAGAACAAAGTGTCCTGCCATCCTTGAGTGGCATTCTCGACGACAATATGGTGAAGTTGCACATATCCGCCCGTATTATCTTTACCCGTAAAGCGGATTTCGTGCTGTGCGCCGACAGAATGCGCGATGAATACCAACATACAAGCCGCGGTCAGCCTGAACGTCCATTTTCTAAAAGTTCTTTTTGCACCAGTCATTTTGGTTGTTTGGACCTCTGTTTTAACATTATGCGACATATTCCCAGAGTCTGTGAGATCCATTAACAGAGTCTGGACAATATGACGCTGCAAACTATACATATTATTATGATGCAAAAATACCGAAAGGTTGCAGTCGTTTGGTCAGAAAAAGGTGTTGAATGAGGATCCTACAGGTTCTCCAGAATATACTTCGTCAACTTGTTGTAGAGGTAGGTGCGGGTGTTGCCGCCCATAATGAAGTGGTTCTTGTTGGGGAAGAAGAACTGGTCGTACTCCACGCCGGCCTCGTTGAGGGCCTTCACCAACTCCATAGCGTTTTGGAAGTGCACGTTGTCGTCGGCGGTACCGTGAATGAGGAAGTATTTGCCCTTGAGGTCCTTGGCGTAAGTGGTCGGCGAGTTGAGGTCGTAGCCGTCGGGGTTCTCCTGCGGCGTGCGCATAAAGCGTTCGGTGTAGATGTTGTCGTAGTAGCGCCAGTTGGTGACCGGTGCCACGGAGATGGCCATCTTGAAGGCGCCGTCGCCGCGGAACAGCGAGAGGGCGGAGAGGTAGCCGCCGAAGCTCCAGCCCCAGATGCCGATGCGGTCGCCGTCCACGTAGGGCTGCTTCTTGAGCCAGTTGGCGGCGGCAATCTGGTCGATGGCCTCATATTTGCCCATCTGCTGGTAGATGACCTTCTTGAAGGCGTCGCCCCGGGTGGCGGTGCCGCGCCCGTCCACGCACACGGAGATGTAGCCGTGCTGCGCCAGCATCTGGTAGAAGGCGAGGTCCTGAGCGCTGCTGTAGGCGTTCATCACCTGCTGGCTGCCCGGACCGCCATAGCAGTTCATCATCACCGGATAACGCTTGTTGGGGTCGAAGTTGGCGGGCTTCATCATCCAGCCGTACAGCTCGGTGCCGTCCTCCGTGGTGAAGTGGATGATCTCGCGGTTCACAAAACCGTATTTGTCCATCGTCTCCTTCACGTGCTTGTTGTCATTCAGCACGCGCAACTCCTTGCCGCTCTTTTCGTTGATGGTGTATTTGGGCAGGGTGTTCAGGTCGGAGTACTGGAGGCGGTAGTAGTTGCCGTTCGGGCAGAATTCCGTGCTCGCCCAACCGTCGCCTTTGGTCAGAAGCTGTTTCTTCTTGCCATCGAAGTTGATGACATAGAGGTCGCGGTTGAGCACACCGGATTCGTTCGAGAGGTAATAGATGAGCTTCTTTTTCTCGTTCACATACTGGATTTCATTCACTTCCCAATCGCCGTTGGTCAGCTGCTTGATTTCTCCGCCAAACGTCACTTTGTAGATGTGGTTGAAGCCGTTGCGCTCGGAGGTGACAATCATAGAGTTGTTGTCGGAGAGGAAGTAGTAGTTGTCGGTCACGTCCAACCATTTGTCGTTCTGGTCGGTATAGACAATGTCCTGTTGACTGGTGGCGGTGTTGTAGCGGATGAAGTCAAGCCGGTCCTGATGGCGGTTGAGCTTGAGGATGACGGCGTCTTGGCTGTTGGGCATCCAATAGACGCGCGGGAAGTAGCAGTTGCTGTTGTCGCCCAAATCCACCTTGGTGAGACTCTTGGCGGCGACGTCGTAGATATAGACGTCCACCAAGGAGTTGTCCTCACCAGCCTTGGGGTATTTGTACTTGAAGTCGGTGGGGTAGAGCTCGTCGTAGAGGGCGAAGTTGTACTCCTTGACGCGGCTTTCGTCGAAGCGCAGGAAGGCAATCTTGGTGCCGTCGGGCGACCAGGAGGCGGCGCGCGACATATCGAGTTCCTCCTCATACACCCAGTCGGCGTAGCCGTTGAGGATGGCGTTGGGCTTGCCGTCGCGGGTGATCTGGGTGATCTTGCCGGTGGCGAGCTCCTGGTAGAATAGGTCGCAGTCGCGGGCGAAGAGCACTTTGGTGCCGTCCTCGGTGAGCACGGCGAAGTGCAGTTTGGTGTTGGTGTCGGCCACCAAGGTGAGCGTCTTGGCGGCGATGTCATAGACGTAGTAGAAGGCGAGCGTGGAGCGGCGCCAGATGCTCTCCTCGTCGATGGCCAGCACAATCTTTGACTCGTCGGCGGTGAACTCGTAGCCGCTGACCTTGCTGATATCGACCGTGCCGCCGCTGAGACGCTCCAGATCCGCGTTGGAGAGGAGCATATCGATGAGTTCGCCGGAGGCGAAGCTGTAGCGCTCAATGCCGCCGCGCTTCACCACGGTGTAGCAGTCACTCTTGGGCATTGCGGTGTAGCCGGCCACCCCGCGGGGATAGAAATAAAAGTCGTCCCAGATTTTTTCAACAGTGATTTTCTTGGCTTGGCCGAAGGCGATGACCGCGAAGGCCAGCATAAAGAAGGAAAGTAAAAGTTTTTTCATACTTATAAGTGGTTTTATTATTTTCGTTAATTCGGGCGGCAAATATACGATTTTATAGACGTGAATCAAACTTACAAACAGACGGCTGGAGAAATGTTCTCTGTGTAAAAAAAATGAGCGGAGTGTTATCTTCCCGCAGTGAAGAACTCCACGCTGATGAGCTTGTCGTAGCGGCTGCCCTCTTCGCGGAAGTAGATATAGACGGCGTAGTCGTTGTGCGTCTCGTAATGGTTGCCCTCGATGTAGCTGGGGTCGATGGGACCGCCCTTCTGGGGCACGAGCACGTACTGGTAGTTGAACAGTCCCTGCTTGAGGAAAAGGTCGGTTTCCCAGAACTGGTACTGCTCGTTGTAATGCAGCTTGGCCTCGGGCAGGATGTTCCAGTCGGTGAGCTGTCCGAAGACATAGACGTCGCCCTCGGTGAAAGGGAAGGGGCTTTTGAGGGTGAAGTGGGTGTGGACGTAGTCTTCGGAAAACTTGTTCTCCATATCGATGTTGTGGTAGTAGCAGCCGCCGTTGAGGGTGTTGCGGCTCTCGTACGCGCCGAAGGGGCGGGCGTCGTCCTGCACCACGTAGGCGTGGTTCTGGCGGTGGTTGAAGTTGATGCCTACGATGCGGTCACCGTTGGTGCGGAGGGTGCGGGTGTCAAAGGTGCGGAACTCGGCGCCCCCAGGGAAGGTGTTACGTCCGTCATCATAGTCGAAACTGTACTCGCCAGGGAAGCCCGAGCGGTAGGTGAGCCCGACGATGGCGTTGTCCCAGCGCCCGTTCTGCTGGATGGTGGCGTGCAGCGTCATTATGGGGTTGCGCACCGCGTAGGGGCCGCTGTTCACCACAAAGTCCACCTCCTGGTGCGTGAAGCGGTCGGCCACCACCGACGAGGCGTGCACCGAGCCCGTGACACCGGCCTGTACATCCTCGGTGACCATAAAGCGGCGTGTCAGGATGGGCTGGTCGGGAGTGTCGTCATATACATATAATATATAGTTGCCCGACTTGGTGGGGCGCATCTGGTCGTTGGGAATCGTCAGGTGGTACTGCATATAGTGCTCGATGGTGTTGAAGGAGTAGTCGTACGAGGAAATCTCGTCCTCCATAAAGCCCTCGATGTAGTCGATGGGGTTCATATCCGACAGCTGCCAGTCGTGGGTGCAGTGGAGGATGGTGTACTTCACATAGCGGGAGGTCTCCTCCAAGTCGTCGAAGTTGAGGGTGATCTCGCCGCCACCCAGCGAGATGATGGGCTTGTCTTGCAGATAACCTGCTGACAACGTGACACTACGGATGCCGTTTGCGTAGATGCGGTTGTCAAGTTGTATGTGGCTGATGTCGGGCTGGGCGCGCAACACCACGGCCAGCGCCAGAAGACAGAGGAGAGCAAAGGACCTTTTCATCGGCGTGTTATTTTTCGAACGGTGCAAAGATAGTTTTTTTTCGCGGTAGTTTAATATTAATATTGTAGAGACGGGGCGCGCCCCGTCACCGTGTGATATTTGTTGTCTATTCGTCGTAGAGACGGGGCGCGCCCCGTCACCGTGTGATATTTGTTGTCCATCCGTCGTAGAGACGGGGCGCGCCCCGTCTCTACTGCCACGCCAATCCATAAATTTCCATTTTTTTCCAAAAAGATGCGAAATTGGATATGCGATAAATGGGTTATCAACATCTGTTTTTCATATCTTTTATATTAAAATACAGATAATCAATATTTTAGTTTATTAAGAATAAATAGTTGCTATAATTGTCGGTTTATCAATATTTTAATGTTTATAAATTGAAAAATGCAAAAATTTCTCCATTTTTTTCCATATTGATAATCAGTTATTTATATCGATTTTTCAGATGTTAATAACTTTTTTATGTGAATTTATGGAAAGCGATAGGAAAATATAGTATTTTTGGCACGTTTTTTTGAAAAGTAATATGTCGAATCTCGCATACGGATATTGGGAAGTCTCCATAGAGAAAAGCGGTCGCGTGAAGCTGCCGACGGCGTTGTTGCGTGCATTGCCGGAGGACGAGCGCAAGGCCTTCTATGTGACGCACGGTTTCGGCGAGCACATTATGCTCTGGTCGGAGAAGGCCTACCAGGAGCAGATGGAGTATCTCAACTCGCTCGACCGCAATCTGGTGCTGGTGAAGCGCTACCGCAATGCTTTTTTGCGCAACACTGCCTTCCTCGAGTGCGACGCGCAGGACCGCATCGTCATTCCCAAGCCGCTGATGGAACAGTACTCCATCCAGAAGGAGATAGTCTTGCTGCTCGACAACGGCAAGATCGAGATTTGGAACTGCCAGAAATACCACGAGATGTTTGATATGTCGCCTAAGGATCTGGAGGCGCTCAACGAGCAGATCCACCTTGGGCACTACAATGAGGAAAAGGAGGCGGCGGATGGAGTATCATAATCCGGTGCTGCTGCATCCTTCGGTGGACGCGTTGGTGACGAACCCTTCCGGCACGTATGTGGATGTGACCTTCGGGGGCGGCGGCCACTCCCGCGCCATCCTCGAGAAACTTTCTCCCGAGGGCCGCCTCGTGGCGTTCGACCAGGACGAGGAGAGCCAGGCCAACCTTATCGATGACCCACGCTTCCAGTTCGTTCCCTCCAACTTCAAGAACCTGACGCGCTTTTTGCAATACCACAAGGCCTGGCCCGTGGATGGCATCCTGGCCGACCTGGGCATATCTTCCCATCAGATTGACACGGCCGAACGCGGCTTCTCTTACAGCAAGGAGGGCCGTCTGGATATGCGGATGAATGCCGCTGCTGCTCTCTCGGCTCACGAGGTGGTGAACCAGTACGACGAGGCGCAGCTGGCCCGTCTGTTCTACACCTATGGCGAGTTGCACGAGGGGCGCCGGCTGGCCCAGCAAATCGTACGTGCCCGCGCCGAGCAGCCCATCGACACCACCCTGCAGTTGGCGGAGGCCCTCAAGCCTTCGCTGCCCAGAGGCCGTGAGAACAAGTATCTCTCCAAGATTTTCCAGGCCCTGCGCATCGAGGTGAACCACGAGATGGAGGTGCTGGAGTCGCTGCTGACCCAACTCCCTGCCGCCCTCAAGACTGGCGGGCGCGTGGCCATCATCGCCTACCACTCGCTGGAAGACCGGATGGTGAAGAACTTCCTGCGCGCCGGCAACTTCGCCGGCGAGGTGGAGAAGGACTTCTTCGGCAACCCGCTCACCCCCTTCAAGGCCGTCACCCGCAAGGCTGTGGTGCCCGACGAGGATGAAATTATGACTAACCCGCGCGCCCGCAGCGCCAAGCTGCGCGTCGCCGAAAAGATAAACGTGCAACCCAATGGACTCGACCACTAATCGTACAGACAACAAAGAACGGAAGGAGAAGACTCCCCTGCTGCGGAGGGTGTTCGGTGGCGAGTTCCTGCTCAGCCAGCAGATGCGCCCCTGGTACCCGTATATCCTGTTTGTGCTGCTATTAGCCGCCATCCTCGTGCTGAGCGAGCAGCGCGTCAACGAGAAAAAGCAGGAGATTAACCGCCTGGAGAACGAGTATAAGGCCGAGCTCAGCCGGCTCAAGGCCAACAACCAGTTCATCCCCTACGAGGAGAACCAGATGCTCATCCAGAAGATGAAGGAGCGCGGCTATGTGCTCGACGAGGAGCACAACTACACGATCCATATCCCGCGGCCCGAGAAGGAAAAACGCGGGCTTTTCCATTTCCTGAAACGCAAGAACAAGGATGTGGCCGCCGAGGTCCCGGAGAACGACCCCGAGGCGCCCGCCCCAGACCCTGAACAATAAACCGCCCAACCCCAAACCTGACACCTATGCAACCCCATAAAAAACCAGAAAAGACCCGAGGAATCCACGGCATCCGTATGACTGTGGTGTTTCTGGCTATGCTCTTGTTGGGCTTGGCCTGCTGCGTGCAGGTGCTGTATCTCTCCTTCTTCGAGAGGGGAGTGGCCTCCGGCACGGGCGGCGACTGCGTGGACACCACTGTCCCTGACTGGGACCCCGACAATGACACGGTGTGTCTCTGCTATGTGCGGGCCAACACCCTGCGTCCTGCCCGTGGCGAGATTTACGACGACCACGGCCGCCTGCTCGTGGGCAACTACAACGTGTTCGAGGTGGCTTTCGACGGCAAGCAGTTTGCCAAGGAGTACAGCGACCGCACCAAGTACACCGACGCTGAGGTGGACGATATGCTCAAGCACCTCGCCACCGATTTCTATGAGCAGTTCAAGGACCGCTTCCCCAAACGTTCGGAGCAGTTCTACTACAACCTATTTACCCGCAACTACAAGAACAAGCATTACGAAACTGTTTTCCCCGTGAATGTCTGGAACGAGCGGGCCTGGGTGTCGAGCATCGACACGGCGAGAATCAAACACTTGCCCTATTTGACCCGCAAAATCAAGGACAAGAAGACCGGCGAGATTCTGAGGACCGTGCCCAACACCCGTTTCCTGAACTTCGTCACCTTCCCGGTGCGCATCAACCCTTACGGGGAGATGGCGCGCAGGACTCTTGGCGTGAGCCTTGACGACCGCAAGTTCGGGATGGAGGCCGAGATGGACGGCATCCTGGCCGGCGAGAAGGGCAGCAAGAAGTACCTGGAGCTGAACCACGCCGTGGTGCCTCTCAACGAGCGCATCGACCCGGTGGACGGCAAAAACATCCATACCACCCTCAATCTGGAAATCCAGAACGCCGTGCATAACGAGATGTCGCGCAAGCTGCAGGAACTCAATGCCGAGTGGGGGTGTGCCATCGTGATGGAGACCCGCACCGGCGAAATCAAGGCCATCACCAACCTGCGCCGTCAGGACAAGGACAATGCCGTCTATGGCGAGACGATGGAGTACGCCCTCAACGCCAAGGTGGAGCCCGGCTCCACGTTCAAGTTGGCCTCTCTGCTGGCCTTCCTGGAGAAGATGCCTTCCGACACCGACCGCATCTATCCGATGTTCGTGCATACGTTCCGGTACCCGCTCAAGTCGGGCAATTTCCGCTCCTATTACAAGGCCGACAGCAAGGTGCGTGGCGAGGCGCTCGGCACGCCCAACGAGGTGTTCCAGCGCTCCTCCAACATCGGCATCGCCTCGATGATTTTCAAAGCCTACGACATCAAGGGGTTCGCCTCCTACCGGGCGCAGCTGGCCAAGTTCGGCTTCTTTGACACCATCCATACCCAAATGGGCGACCTGATGCCGGTGACGATCCGCAACGACGGCCGCTTCGACAACTACTATGCCGTCTGCTTCGGCGCAGGCTTCCATATTCCCGTGCTGCGCACGCTGATGTACTACAACGCCATTGCCAACGATGGCAAGATGATGAAGCCTCTGTTTGTGAAATACATCACCAACGATTACGACACCATCGAACGGTTCGAGCCGGAGGTGGTGATGGAGAAGATGGTCTCCGACCGCACGCTCCGCCTCGCCCGCGCCTATCTCGACAGTGTGGTGTGGGGCCGTTATGGCACGGGCCGTCACTACAAGGACCCCACCTGTCCGTTTGCGGGCAAGACAGGCACGCGCGACTTGTGGGACGAGAAGACCAAGAGCTGGATTTACGACCGCAACGCCGTCTCCTTCTGTGGCTACTTCCCGAAAGACAAGCCCAAATACACGATGATTATCTATATCTACGACGTGCCCCAACATAGTGAGGTGGCCGTGGATGTGTTCGGCAAAATCGCCCGCAGCATAATGAACAGCAACAACTTCAGTGCAATGCACAATGTCGAGGAATACGATGTGCAGCCGCTCGTCCTGAAGGCCCCGGTCAACAGGCGCCTGCTGAACCCGCTCTTCGCATCGATGGGCTTCGACACGCTGCGGATGGAGAACGCGGGGCAGTTTATGACGGCGCAAACCGACGACTCGTTGCGCTGTGTGCTGACCCGCCCGTTGGAGTTGACCGTGAGCAACGGCGTGCCCGATGTGCGGGGTATGATTGCCTCCGACGCTGTGGCGGTGCTGATGCGCGCCGGCTATCGTCCCGCTGTGAAGGGCCGAGGGGTTGTGACTCGCTATGAGGTGACCTCCGGCAAGACCGTGCAGCTTTACCTTGAACCCGTAAGATGACCTTGTAAGAACCCTATATACCGACCATTAACCTATTAAGATATCGCTATAAAAATGAAACCATTAACCGATCTGTTGAAGAGCCTGAAACGCCACGAGCTGGTGGGCAGTGCGGAGCGTGATGTCACGGAGATTGTCTTCGACTCGCGCCGCATCGCCGCTTGTGTGGCCGAAGGCGGCACCCCGCTCTATGTGGCGCAGCGCGGCACCCAGACCGACGGTCACCGCTTCATACCGCAAGTGGTGGAAGCCGGTGGGCGCGTGATTGTGTGCGAGGATCTGCCTGGGGAGATATCCCCCGAGGTCACTTACGTGAAAGTGCCCGACAGCGCTCTGGCACTCGGCTGCCTGGCCAGCGCTTTCTATGGCGAGCCCAGCGGCAAGCTGAAACTCGTGGGCATCACCGGCACCAACGGCAAGACCACCACTGTGACGCTGCTGCATCGCCTCTTCACCTTGATGGGCCACAAGACGGGCTTGCTCTCCACCATCGTCAACCGGATTGGAGAGGAGGAGGTGCCCGCCACGCACACCACCCCCGATGCCGTGGAGCTCAACAGCCTGCTGGCACGGATGGTCGATGCAGGCTGCGAGTATTGCTTTATGGAGGTGAGTTCCCACGCCATCTGCCAACACCGCATCGCGGGACTCCACTTCACGGGCGCAATCTTCAGCAACATCACCCACGACCACCTCGACTTCCACAAGACGTTCAAAAACTATATCAATGCCAAGAAGGCCTTCTTCGACAAACTGCCCAAGACGGCGTTTGCCCTCACCAATGTGGACGACAAGAATGGAATGGTGATGGTGCAGAACTGTAAGGCCCGCATCTATACTTACAGTCTGCTGACCGCCGCCACCTTCAAGGGACAGGTGCTCGACGACTCGTTCCGGGGCCTGCAGATGCGCATCAACAGCCGTGAGGTCTTCTTCAAGCTCTGCGGCCGTTTCAACGCCTACAACCTGCTGGCCATCTATGGCGCGGCGGTGCTGCTGGGCGCCGATGAGGATGAGGTGCTGATGCAGATGAGTGTGTTGGAGAGCGCCTCCGGCCGCTTCCAGCTCCTCTACCGCAAGGACGGTGCCACCGCCATTGTGGATTACGCACACACTCCGGACGCCCTCCAGAACGTGCTGGAGACCATCCGCGAGACCACCTGCAAGCGCACGGAGGTCATCACCGTGGTGGGCTGCGGCGGCGACCGCGACCGCACCAAGCGTCCCGAGATGGCCGCCATCGCCTGCAAATACAGCACTCGTGTGGTGCTTACGTCTGACAATCCGCGGACCGAGGAGCCCGCCGAGATTCTCAAGGAGATGCTTGCCGGCGTGCCCGAGAACAAGAAGAAGTCGCTTCTCGTCATCGAGAACCGCCGCGAGGCCATCAAGGCCGCCTGTATGCTGCTGCCCAAGGATGGCGTGCTGCTGGTGGCTGGCAAGGGGCACGAGAGCTATCAGGAAATCAACCACGTGAAACACCATTTCGACGATAGGGAAGAGGTGCGTCATTGTTTTGAAGAAAATTGATAACCAAACCATTAACCTGTAAGCTATGTTATATTATCTTTTCGAATGGTTGCATAAATTGGGAATGCCGGGCTCCGGAATGTTCCGCTACATCTCCTTCCGGTCCGCGTTGGCATTTGTGGTGGCCTTGGTCATCGTCATCTTCCTGGGTAAGCCCTTCATACATCTCCTTCGCAAGAAGCAGATTGGCGAATCGGTGCGAGACTTGGGTTTGGCGGGCCAGTCGGCCAAGGCCGGCACCCCCACGATGGGCGGTCTCCTCATCATCACGGCCATTCTGGTGCCTGTGCTGCTGTTCTGCCAGCTGCACAACATCTATGTGCTGCTGATGATTTTCACCACGGTGTGGCTCGGCGCCTTGGGGTTTGCCGATGACTACATCAAGGTGTTCAAGAAAAACAAAGAGGGCCTCTCCCCGCGCAAGAAACTCATCGGCCAGATTGTGCTCGGCCTGATGGTGGGCGGTGTGATGTATTTCCATCCCGATGCGGTCATTTGTGAGAAAAACACCACCAAGGACGTGATGACTCCTCTCGAGTCGGCACTGCAGGTGGAGAACCAGGAGAATGCCGGCACCCCGGAGGTCTTCGGCGCACCGCATCACTCCACCAAGACTACCATCCCCTTCTTCAAGAACCACGAGGCTGACTACAGCTCTTTGACGCGCTGGATGGGCGACAAGACCGGCAAATGGTCGTTCCTGCTCTTCATCCCCATCATCGTCTTCATCATCGCGGCAGTCTCCAACGGCGCCAACCTCACCGACGGGCTGGATGGGCTGGCGACGGGCACTACATCGGTGATAGCTGTGGCCATTGCTATCTTGGCCTATGTGTCTGGTAACGTGGTGTTTGCCAGTTATCTGGATATAATGTATATCCCCAATATCGGGGAGTTGGTGATCTTCGTGTCGGCAATGATTGGTGCCTGTCTGGGCTTCTACTGGTGGAACTGTTTTCCGGCCCAGATTTTTATGGGCGACACGGGGAGCCTGATGCTGGGCGGCATTGTGGCCGTCTCCTGCATCATCATCCGCAAGGAGCTGCTGATCCCGATACTCTGCGGCATCTATCTCGCCCAATCGGTGTCGGTGATTATGCAGGTTTCCTATTTCAAATACACCAAGAAAAAGTATGGCGAGGGACGCCGCATCTTCCTGATGGCCCCGCTGCACCACCATTTCCAGAAAAAGGGCATTGACGAGAACAAGATTGTGCAGCGCTACATCATCGTCGCCCTCTTGCTGGCCGTGCTTACGGTGGTAACCCTCAAAATACGCTAATACATGACTGTCAATAATTTTATCATCATATAAAACAACCATAACCTATGCCTACCCAAAAGAGTAATAATTTCAGCCTTTTTGAGAAAGAGAGAGAAAAAGCCAATCCGATGGTGGCTACGTTGGCCAACCATCTGGTCAACATCCGCAAGAAGAACATCGCCGCTTCGTTGTCCGACTTCGAGGGCAGCTCGCACAAGTTAGAGCGTGTGAAAACCATCAACACCATCGATTTCATCGACGACTCGCGTTCCACGAATGCCAATGCGGTCTGGTATGCCCTGCAGAGTATGACCAAGCCCACGGTGTGGATTTGCGGCATCGACCAGGTGGAGAAGATCACGCAGGACCTGATTGACCAGGTGCTGAGTCACGTGAAGGCCATCGTGTTGCAAGGTGTCTATAACAGCGATGTTTATAATTTCCTCTCCTCTTTGGACATCCCTGTTTTTGTGGAGATGAACCTTGAGGACGCTGTGCGCCAAGCCTTCTATGCGTGCGACCGCAACTACGCGGTGCTCTTCTCGCCGGGCGTGAACGGTACGGCCCAGATGACCTACCGCCAGCGCGGCGACCTCTTCCAGGAGGCTGTCGGCCAGTTGTAAAAATATTGTCAATATGAATCCTGAAGTAAAAGAAAAACGCAAATGGTTCCGGGGCGACTCGGTCATCCTGATTCTGGTCGGGCTGTTGTCGCTGATTTCCATCCTGTTGGTGTACAGCACCGAGGGCACGCGCGTGTTGACGCACATCGTGCACCTGGTCTTCTGCTACGCCGGTTTGGCCGTGTTCTATTTTTTGAACTACAAGAAGCTGGTGTCCAACTTCTCCCTTCTGGGACTGCTGTTGGCCGGGGTGCTGCTGATCTGGACGCTGGGTTCCTCCGCCGTGCGTGGTGTCACTCTGTTTGGCTTCGACCTGCAGACCTTTTACTTCATTGGGTTCCTGATTATCGTGTTTTTGTCCAACTTTATCGGCCGCCGGTATGATGCCGGCCAGCAAGAGCTGGACAGGCAGGAAATGGTGTATGCCACGCTGGTGTTGTTGGGCTTCTGCGGGGGCATTGCCCTGCTGAATATGTCCACGGCTATCATCCTTTTCCTGACGGGCTTCGCGATGTTTTTCGTGGGCAACTTCAAGTGGAAAGGGCTTTTTGCCCTGGGTGGCCTTGTGACGGTGTTTGTGTTGGTGGTGACCCTGTTGGTGGCCTCTGGCAAACTCGACAATGTGGGGCGTATCTCCACCTTCGTCAACCGTTGGGAATACTATTTCACGAAGAATAACCAGGAGGGTTATGGCGACCAGATGATTCTGTCGCGGGCGGCCATTGCCCGTTCGGGGCTCCATCCGGCGGGACCGGGCCGCGGCATCATCAAGTACCGCCTCCCCGAAAACTCCACCGACTACGCCTACGCCTCATTGTTTGAGGAGACGGGGCTTGTGGTCGGCTTGTTTATCATATTCATCTATCTGACCATCTTTTACCGCGCGTGGCACATCGCCCGGAATTCCAGGTCGGCAATGGGTTCGTTGCTGGCTTTCGGCATAGGTTTCTGGATGACGTGCCAGGCGTTTGTGCATATAGGGGTGAACTGTGAGCTGTTGCCAGCCACCGGCCAGACGCTGCCTTTCATCAGCACAGGCGGCGCCTCTCTCTTCGTCTCGGGCTGTGCTTTGGGAATGTTGCTGAGCGTGAGCAGGATAAACGAGGAGGAGAAAAACAAGGTGGATCCTCATTTGAATTTCATCCGCGGGGACGCGAGGGGAGTTGAGAATTAAGAATTAAAAATTAAGAATTAAGAGTTGTAGCGCCGTCACATTGTGGCGGCGTGTTTTTTTTATTCTGCGATCCCCAATGCGGCGGCACCGAGAATGGCCACGTCGTTGTGCGCCAATTGCGAGAGCAGGATTTTGATTTTCCCTTTGTACAGAAACAGCAGATTTTCTTCAAAATAGTGGCGCAGGGGGCGCATCAGCGCTTCGCCGGCGCGGGTGGGACCGCCCATCAGGAAAATGGCTTCTGGTTCCGAGAAGGCAGCGGCGTTGGCCAAGGCCACTCCCAGCCAGCGGGCGGTGGTGTCGTAGGCCTCCACGGCCACGGGATCACCCATTAGGGCGGATTCCCCCACATACTTGCAGGAGAGATCTTCCGGGACGGTTTTGCCGGGATGCTTCTTCAGCAGTGCCTCGCGGTAGTTCTGGCAGATGCCTCGTGCAGAGGCGTACATTTCAATGCAGCCCTGCCGTCCGCAACTGCACGGCCTGCCTCCGGGAACCACAATGGCGTGCCCCAGTTCACCAGCCATCCCGTGGGCTCCGTGCAGCAGCTGCCCGTCGATGACGATGCCACTGCCCACGCCCGTGCCTAAGGTGATCATTATGAAATGCCGCATACCTTTGGCCCCGCCATACACCATCTCGCCCACAGCGGCGGCGTTGGCGTCATTGTCCAACTGCACCGGCACGCCAAAACGGGCCCCTAAATAGTCGCCTAACGGTATGGCGGTCTTGATGCGCAGGTTGGCGGTGTTGGCCTCGATGCTGACGGTGTGCGGATTGCCGTTGGGGGCGCCGATACCGATGCCCTGCAGCTGCGCAATGTTATTTTCCGACAACAGTTGCTGAATCAGGGTGGCGATAGCCTCCATATACGTTTCTGCAGTGTTGTAACGGTCGGTGGGTATGCTGCTGCGGCCCACGATGAGGCCGTCGTCGCGCACGATGCCGATGTCAGTGTTGGTGCCTCCGATGTCAATGCCGATGGTGTAGGTGTTCATAGGGCTGAGGTTTTAGCGTTTGATATGCTGTTGGTTGAGGGCGGCGCGGTAGCGGGCGGCGTTGCGGGCGTGCTCGGCGGCGCTGGCCGTGAAGTTGTGATAGCCCGACAAATCCTCTTTGGCGCACATATAGAGGTAGTTGTGGTGCGTGTAGTGCAGCACCGAGTCCATCGTGGAGCCCTCCGGTATGCGGATGGGACCGGGTGGGAGCCCCCGGTGTCTGTAGGTGTTGTAGGGCGAGTCCACCGTGAGGTCGGCGTTGAGGATGCGCTTGCGGGCGAAGTCGCCGAGAGCGAACTTGACGGTCGGGTCGGCCTGCAGCAGCATATCCTTGTGCAGCCGGTTCATATAGAGCCCGGCGATGATGGCCTTCTCTTTGGGCCGGTGGTTCTCTTCCTCCACAATGGAGGCCAGCGTGGCCACCTCCACGGGCGTCAGCCCGATGGCCTTAGCCTGCGATTGGCGCTGGTCGTTCCAGAACTGCCGGTAGAATTCGTACATTCGCTCCACAAACCCTTTGGCGGTGATGTCGTAGTAGATATCGTAGGTGTTGGGGATGAAAAGGGCGGGCAGAGTGGCCCGGTTGAATCCCATACTGCCGATGAAGGCACTGTCGGCGAGGCAAGCGGCCAACTCTTCTGGCGTGAAGAAGAAGCGGTTGCCCACCTTCTCGACAAACTGGTCGATGGTGCGCACATTGTTGAAGGCAAAGCGCACGGGGTAGTGCTGTCCGCGCCGCAGGAGCCGCACCAGCTCGATGTTGCTGCAGTTGGCGGGGATGGTGTATCGGCCAGGCCGCACGGTCTTGAAGCGCATCCACTGTGCGGTGCGGTCGAAGGTGCGCTCGTTGCGAAGCACGTTGTGGGCCCGCAGCGAGTCCTTCATCTGCTCGTAGGTGGCCTCGTGCGGCAGGGTGACCTTGACCTCGCTGCCATTGCCAGTGTTGGGCCCGAACAGGGCGTATGCCCCGTAGGCGGCCACGGCAATGACGATGCCGCAGAGTATGAGCAGGGCCAGGAAAATCTTCTTTTTCATATTCGGTTAGAAGAGGCGTTTGATGATTCTAAGATGGTGGGTGTATTTGCCGCTGGCGGCGTGGAATATGCCCGTGTCGTCGAGGGTGTTGATCTGCACGTGGCCGGAGGCGTGGATGATCTGGCGGTGGCCGCAAACGATGCCCACGTGGATGATGCGTCCCTCCTCGTTGCCGAAGAAGGCTAGGTCGCCGATCCGGGCCTCATCGGCGAAATCCACCGGGGTGCCGAGTTCCACCTGCTGGGAGGCGTCGCGCGGCAGCTCGATGCCGATGCTGCGCATCACGATCTGGGAGAACCCGGAGCAGTCGATGCCGGCCGGGGTGCGCCCGCCCCAAAGGTAAGGGGCGTTGAGGTATTGCAGGGCGAAGGCCAACAGCTGCTCCTGCTTCTCCGACAATCCCTCGTGGTGCGGTATGGGTTGCAGAGTTTCCGGCTCCACTACATACTGGCGACCGGCCAGAGTGAAGGTGCCCTCCTTGGGCTCGGGATACTGGGCGCCGATGCAGAGCGGGGTGGGGATATGGCTCTCCTTGTCGCGCACAAACTGGAAGAGGGTGCGCACCAGATGGCGGGGCGCTGACTGGTAGGCGGCGAACTCCTCGTCGGGGAGGGGAGTGTGCTGTTTGCGTTGCAGCCATCCCTCGTAGCCGCAGTCGGTGGTGCGTATTTTCAGCCAGTCGGTTTGCTCGTCAACCAGCTCGTAGGTCTCGCCGAAGAGGAGTTGGGAGACCATCTCGGCGGTGTGGGAGGGCTCTGCGCGCAGGGCGGCGGCCATCCATCGGCAGATTCCGTGAGTCATAGCATTGGGTTTTTATATAACAAAATGCCGCGACACGAATGGGATTTTGGCCCAGGGGATGTCGCGGCGCAAGGGGTTGTCAGGGGTTTAGAAGGGCAGGTCGTCGGGGGCGCCTTCGTCGGTGAAGGTGTCCTGGAAGGGCTCGGGACTCTGGCCGGGCAGGTTGGTGGCCGGTTGGGCACTGGTGGGCGGCGTGTAGGTCGTGTGCTGCGTCTGGATGCCGGCGGGGTTGTACGCCTGCGGTTCCGGCATTCCACCGACTTGCGGGTGCTCGATCTTCCACGCCTTCACGTCGGTGTACCATTTGCCGTTGAACTCGCGCGACTCGAGGTCGAAGGATACTTTCACCATATCCCCGATGTTGAATTGGTTGAGCTGGTCGGCCTTGTCGCCCCAGAGGTTGGCGCATATCTTTTTCGGGAACTGGTCGCCCGTTTCAATGACGAATTCCTGTTTCTGCCAGGACGAGCCTGTTCTGGCGCTGGTGCCCGATTGCATCGGGAGCTTCTGTATCAGTTTACCTGTAATCTCCATAATGACTTTTTATTCTTTGTTTTTATCCTTTTTATCTTTGTCTTTTTCCTTTTTTCCGAAAACGGTGACGTTGATGTATTTGGAAGGATTGGCCTTCAGGTCTTGCAACAAGACATTGAGGCTTTCCATCGTGTTGGTGACATTCTTGTAGAGCTCCTGGTTGTTGATGAGCATAGCGGCGGTGCCGTCGCCGTGCTCAATCTTGGCGGTCATCGTGTTGAGGTTGGCCACGGTGGCCTGTGCATCAGAGATGAGAGAGCGGATGTTGCTCTGGGCCAGCGAGTCGGAGATGTGGTCGAGGTTGGCGATGATGCTGTTGATTTGCGGGGAGGCTTGGCTGAGGGTGTGGCTCAGCTGTTCCAGTTGGGCGACCACGTTGCCCACCTTGCCCTCGTTGGTGGCGAGCAGGGTGTTGAGGTGGTGAGTGGAGGCCTCGAGGTTTACAAGCGTGCTCTTCAGCATAAAGGCGCCGTTGGAGGTGTCGCCGGGCGAGAAGACGCTCTTGAGGGATAGCCCGATGGTGTCCACCGAGGCGACCACGCTGGCCAGCTGGTCTTTCAAGTCACCGATGCCGTCGAACATGCCCGGCCTCATTGCGCTGCCGAGGGTGTCCTTGTTGTGCGCGAGGGTGGCCGACTGACCCAGCCGCAGATATACGATCATACCGCCGAGCACATCCTTCTGGGCCACCTCGAAGTAGCTGTCGGCGGGGATGTCAAGGTTCTCGGTGAGGACAATCTCGGCGCAGATTCTGGAGGGGTTGGTGCTGAGCAGGGTAAGGCCTTTGACCTTGCCGATGGGGTAACCGTTGAAGACCACGTTGGTGCTTTCGTGCAGGTCGCCCACATCCTCAAAGACAGCGTAGTAGTAGGTCTTGCGGTTCAGGACATTGAGCCCTTTGAGGAAGTTGCATCCGAAATAGAAGATGACGAGGGCCACAATGCAGAAGATGGCCACCTTCATACTTTTGATGTTTTTCTCGGAATATTGTTGGTTTTCTTTGTCTTTGCTCATTGTAGAGTATGCAGTGGAAAAAGAGTGGCAAAAATATTAATTTTTTGCCAATTTTCGGGCATCATTCACCGATATTTTTTTATCTCCTTGAAAGGCAATCATAAAGGCGTCTTTATGAGTCTTTTTTACCGTGGCGAGGATTTCGTTGGCGGCCTCGTAGGAGGTCTCGTTGCCGGCGGTGTATTTCCAGAGTCCGTTCTCCTCATAGTATCCGAGGGCGGGGATGTTCTGGATGCGGCTGTCGTTGGCCTTGAGCTTCACCGGGGAGGCAAGAATCTGGATCTTGAAGCGGATGTCGTTGCTGTTGACGGCATTGTGGGTTGCGGTATCGACAGTCGGGGTGGCAGGCGCCACGGGATTGGCAGTCTGGGCGATGACGGTGTCGGGGGCCGTTGCCGGCGTGCTGGGGGTCGCCGGGATGGTGCCGTTGATGGGCAGGTGGGCGTGCTTGGTGTTGTTGACCACCTCGAGATAATCCACGAACGCGTTGTAGATGGAGGCGGCGAGCTTGTTCTGGTTGGCCTGCTGGACGAGGTACGACTGGTCGTGGGGGTTGGAGAGGAAGCCCATCTCGATGAGGATGCTGGGCATCGCCACCTTGTAGAGCACCCAATAGTTGGCCTGCTTGACGCCGCGGTCGGTCAGGTGCGAGGTGTTGACCAGGTTTTTCTGCACCTTGTCGGCCAGGATGATCGATTTGTTGAGGTATGCCGACGAGTAGAGGGAAAAGATGACGTACGATTCCGGGGAGTTGGGGTTGAAGCCGTCGTAGTTCTCCTTGTAGTTCTTCTCCATCAGGATGGCGGAGTTCTCTTTGCGGGCCACGGCCTGGTTGGCCTCGCTCTTGGAGAGGCCCATCACGTAGGTTTCTACGCCGTTGCCGGCAGGATTCTCAGAGGCGTTGCAGTGGAAGGAGATGAACAGGTCGGCGTGGGCGTTGTTGGCGATCTGGGCGCGGCGGTAGAGTTCAACGAACACGTCGGTTTTGCGCGTGTAGATGACCTTCACGTCCGGACAGTGCTCCTCGATGAGTTTGCCCACCTTGAGGGCCATACTCAGGTTCACCGTCTTCTCGTTGATTTGAGAGCCGATGCATCCGGGGTCGTGCGCCCCGTGGCCGGCGTCTATCACAACCTTGAAAGTTTTCAGGCTGTTTTGGGCCCAGGCGACGCTTCCGATAAAAAATATCAGGAGGAATAATAAGAATCGTTTTTTTGAGTTCATCTCTTTGAAACTTTTTTGGTATTTTTGCCGTCTTTTAAAACCTGCAAAAATATAGTATTATTATTTGTTTTTTGAGCCTTGTCGAAAAAGATATACACACCTGCTTTTTCATATTTTCTGCGACTGATTATACTCTTTGTAATCAGTGGCTTATATGTGGTGGCCGGTGCCCAGGAGAGCAAGTCCCGAAAACCCCGTCGTACAGTTGACTCGACCGCGCATATCCTCAACGATACTGCAAGTCGTTTTATTGTCCAACAGGACACCTCGCGCCGTGGCGTCCGTGCCGTCAAGATCATTTCCCCCAATGCGTTGCACTCCATCGTGACCTACAGCGCCAAGGACTCCACCGTCAACGACCTCGAGCATCGCATCACCTATCTCTATGGTGATGCCGTGGCGAAGTACGAGGATATGGAACTTTACGCCGATTATATCGAAATCGACTTCAAGAACAACGAACTTTACGCCTCCGGGGTGGCCGACACCAACGGTTATGTGCGGGGCAGCCCTGTTTTCGTGCAGGGTGCCGACCAGTATCGGGCCCGTGAAATCAAGTACAACTTCACCACCCACAAGGGCAAGATTACGCACGTCATCACTACCCAGGACGAGGGGTATATCCACGGCGAGCAGGTCAAGAAGATGGGCGACGACGTGGCCTTTATGAAACGGGGCAAATACACCACCTGCGAGCTGGATAACCCGCACTACGAGATCTCTTTTTCAAAGGCAAAACTGATTCAGCACGACAAGATTGTCATCGGGCCGGCTTACCTTAGTTTCACGGGTGTGCCCACTCCATTGGCCATACCCTTCGGCTTCTTCCCGCTCGAGAAGGGACGCAAGTCGGGTCTGGTGATGCCCACCTTCGGCGAGTCCAACAGCCTGGGTTTCTACATCAAAGACCTGGGTTTCTATTTTGCCATCAGCGACAATATCGACCTGCTGATCAGCGGTGATGCCTATACGCGCGGCAGCTGGGCCGCCAAGGCCAAGTCCAACTACGTTTTTCGTTACAAATGCGCTGGCACTGCGGAACTGGGCTTCTTCCAGACCCGTGTGGGCGAGAAACTCGACTCCACCTACCGCGTCTCCAATGACTTTAAAATTTACTGGGACCATAAGCAGGATGTGAAGTCGCACCCCACCACCCGTTTCAACGCCCATATCGACATTGTGAGCTCCAACTACTCCAAGTACACGCTCACCTCGGCCAACGACTATCTCTCCAACCAGTTCACCTCCTCGGTCAACGTATCCACCTCTGCGGCGGATGTCTTTTTCCTGGACGCCACGTTGTCATACTCGCAGAACACCCGTTACCATACCATAAACTTCAAGTTGCCGGATATCAGTATGTCGGTGGTGCAGTTCTACCCCTTCCGCAAGCGCAACAAGACGGGCTCGCTGAAGTGGTACGACAACATCTCGATGAAATGGTCGTCGCAGCTGACCGGCCAGATTGACACCTACGACTCGCTGTTCTTCAAGCCGCAGACGTGGGAGGATTTCAATGTCGGGATGCAGCATATCATTCCCCTGACCATTCCCATCAAGATTGCCAAGCGCATCAACTGGAACACCACGGCGACGCTTACGGAGAAGTGGTATTTGCAGTCATATACCCAGGATATGACGGTGAATGCCGGCGATGATGTGCCTACTGCCACGGTGAACCGCTATTTCCGGCGCGGCATCTATGCCTTGCACGACCTCAGTGTCTCGTCATCTCTGACGACCAAGATCTTCTTTATGTATTCGTTCAAGAAAGGCGGCTTGCAGGCTATCCGTCATATTGTGACGCCCACGTTGAATTTCACGTACCGTCCCAATCTGGCGGGCGGCACGCGGGGCACCTATTTCAATCCCATCACGGGTGAGATGGTGGAGTATTCCTACTTCGACAATGCGATCTTCGGAATGGTGACCTCCAATACCCAAGCACTCGCGATGCTTTCCTTTGGCAACAACCTGGAAATCAAAGTCCGCTCGCGCCGCGACACCATCACGGGGTACAAGAAGGTGCCTATCATCGACAACCTCAATGTTTCGATGAACTACAACTTCGCCGCCGACTCGCTGAAACTCTCCAAGCTCACACTTACTGGCCGCAGCACGCTGTTCAAACAGCTCTACTTGACATACAATTTCGCCTTTGATCCCTACATCATCGGCCCTAATGGCCGTAACATCAACAAGTTCGAGTGGAAGGAGAACCACCGTCTCCTCCGTTTCTCCTCCACCACCTTGAGTGTGGCCCTCAACCTGCGCCTCGATCAGAACACCTTCAGGAAGAAATCGGCTGGCGGCGCGACCAAGAAAAACGACAAGGACAGGCTGCCCTGGTCGCTGACCTTCAACTACACCTTCACCTACGGCATCAACGACAACATATATTATTATATGATGCGAGACACCAACCGGTATGTTAACAATATGGTGCACACTATCAATGTGGTGGGCGACATCCACGTGACGAAGAAGTGGAAAATCGGCTTCACCACAGGCTATGATTTTGTGCAGAAGTCGATGTCGTACACCTCCATTGACATCTACCGCGATATGCACTGTTGGGAGATGAGTTTCAACTGGATACCTTTCGGATACCGCAAGGGATGGGGGTTCACCATCAACGTGAAGGCCGCCGTTTTGAAAGATGTGTTGAAGTACAACAGGCCCAACGACTACCGCAACAATCTGTAGGGACGGTTTGCGATTTGAGACTTAAGACTTTAGACTTTAGACTTTAGCTAAAAGGCAACAGCCAATGGCAAAAAAAATGTATCTTTACCGCCCGAAATACAGTTAACCGTAACAAACAATAACCCCCTTAATACGCAGCATTATGAAAAGACAAATACCCCTTTTCTTCGCAATTCTCGCCACCCTTTTCACCATCCAAACCGCCTCCGCCCAAGGCGAATGGAAATGGGCGAACTATTGGAGTGGGAGTGGGGGATCCCCTAATGAATATTACAACCGAGTCGTTAATACTGCCATCGACGAGGCTGGGAACATATATGTTTTTGGAGAAATTGGGGGGCAGCCGACTCTCAATGGTCAAACTTTGCAGTTTACCAGCCATCCTTATGCGTTTAACATAAACAAACGGTCAAGTATGCTGGCCAAATTTGACAGCCTAGGCAATATGTTATGGTATAAGATGGTGAAATCCAGTGACCAAATTTATTGTCTCTCACATTGGGTGGAAGTAAGAGACAACAAAGTATATATATCAGGGAATATGTCTTTAGATTATGTGGATTATTCAGCTACTGTTAATAATGTTTGGCTATACTATTTTGACACTTTGATTACCGGGCCGCAAGTCCACGAGATACCGGTGGAGCAGCGAAGACCGCCATACAAGACAGGAAGATACACCTATTTCGCCACATTCGATTTGGATGGCAATCTGCTTGACAACCATTTTGTGACAACATTGTCAAGAGCAATTCACACGGGTGGTGTGCGGGGAGAATATGGGTTGTGCAATCCTGTGGCTACGCTTGCTCCTTTTCACATAGACAGGGATGGCAACACTTACATATACACAAACTTCCAATATGAGGGGTACGAAAGCGACCCATACACTATAATAGTGGATGAGGATACAAGCAAAACGTATGATGTGTATTTGCCGGGAAACGTACAATCATTAGATGGTAGTTTTTTTAACGGTATGATGTATAAATTCTCACCAGACTGGGAACTGCTATATGCCAAACCGATGATAGACCACACAGAAGGCATCGCCACCTCTTGGGAATTGTTGCACGACAGTATTAACCCTCATTTTCAATTTTATATACATGGCTTATCCGTTGATGAAAATGACAATATGTATGTTTCGGGTTATATGTCGTTGGCACTTTCTGCAGGCTTCGGTGACACATTGCACCAATATCCGGTTCTCTTATACTGGGACAGCACGCATTATTTCAGTATGCTGGATGTTACATCAATTGATCGTAATGGATTTATTGTTAAATATGATACCGGCGGAAAAGTGCAATGGTGTAACCAGACGTTCACCCGGGGCAATCATTTTCAGGCTGCTTACGCTGGTTTTACCGGATCCTTTGTGTCTGACGGGTCTGTCTATGTCAATGGGCAAGGAGGGGTGATCCACGAGGAACAAAACGGACTTGTCTATTTTGACGACGAGAGCCACCCGTTGGAACGGTACCAGCAAAGTAGGTCCAACCAAACATTTTTTGTCCGCTATGATGCCCAGACAGGCAATTATCTCAATCAGGGGGTAGCACCCTGCATCAATGCGATGTGTGGAAGATTTCCTGCTGTTGTTAATAACCGGGTATTTGCTTATGCAAACCCGCTGTATGTCCAAAAAATATGTCAGTGGACGAATAATGGTGAGTTCATAGATACAATTGATTTCAACACCTATGAGGATAAATATCCTTCAGTTTTAGCCAATGACCAAGGAAGGCTTATTTTTTACAGTAGTGTGACGGGGCCGGCGGTGTTTTCCAACAGTGTTTCTGCCAATTGCCCTGGTGGTCGGTCCTCAGCAGTTTTCGCCCTCTATTATGACCCGAGTTTTGCCGAACCGTATGTGGGCATTCCTGATTATGAAGAAACCCTTTCCAATGTCAGGATCTGGCCGAATCCAACAAACAACATTCTGTCTGTGGAAAGTGACAATGTACCGATAGATTATATCACCATTATGGACCTGGGCGGTAGGATAATCGTGAAGGAGAAAGTGGGCGGCAGCAGCGTTGCAGTGAACACCGCCCGGCTGCCCGCGGGGACATACCTTATAGAAACAGTCTGCAGAGGCCGGGTGTCCGTCGAAAAGTTTGTCAAGACCAATCAATAAACCATAAAATTCCGCCATTATGAAAAACAACCTGTTCCTTTTAACCATAGTGTTTTCCTTGTGCGGCCTGGCGCCGGTGCAGGCCCAATCGGGGTGCGGGCTGCACATCAGCGCCGACTTCAACCCGGAATGCCTGACCGTGGACTATATCGAAAGCACGCCCAGTCTCTGGGCATCGGACCTTCTGGACTGTATGCTCGCCTGCAAGGGCAACACGGTGCAATATACGGCAGAGTGCCCTTGTGCCACACAGTTTTCCTGGACCATATCCGGCGCTACCAACTACCATTTCATCAACCAGGGCAGGACCGTGGTGGTGACTTGGGGTGACGGTGTGTCGGGCCTTGTTTCCGTCAGCGCTGTGGTGGGCGACACCAACACCTGCACGGCCGAGGTGTGTGTCGTACTGATGGACTCCCCCGAGGCGAACAGTTCGTCCGTTCCGGCCTACTATGTCAAGGACGGGGAGAGAGTGATTGAAATCTGCCTGGGCGAGACCATAGAGTTTACGGATATGAGCACCACGCCTCAGACTCCTATAACCGGACACTACTGGGAGAGCCCGTTCGGGGTCTCCTCCACGGAGAATCATTCGTTAACCCCGCTTGCTGAAGGGGAATTCGGGCTTGTCCATTGTGTGCGCAACGAATGCGGATGTGAGGATTGCGAGAATTACAGAGTTGTTGTGAATGCGCCTGCCAAACTGGAACTCTCCTGTTATGGTACGGTATGCGAATACTCCCCTGCCAGCTATTCCCTGATTAACCCGTCTTGTGATAGATACAGGTGGAATGTGGAGGGTGGCTCGTTGATGGGGCAGGGAACACCCGACATTACCGTCAACTGGGGCAGCCCTGCTTCGGGTTATGGGGTTATATCATTGGATGCATCTCTGTGCGAAACAGAATGCAATTCCCTGCTTTCCATTCAAATACCTGTTATCATCCGCGATGCGGAAATATCGGGCCCGGAAGTGGTATGTGTCGGCGAGATGCAGCTGTACGGGCTGCCGCGGTGGGGTGCCACTGAATACACCTGGTGGAACAGCGACAGCACTTCAGTCTCCGTCCACGACAGCGGTCTCCCGAACCAATATATGCTGGAGTTCACCCATCCCGACACGGTGACCATCAGCGCGAGTTACACCTGCCCGTTCCTAGATTGCGGCACTTTTTACTCCTTGCCTAAGACCATCGTCGTCAAGGATACGATGGGTGTACGTTCCATCAAGGACGCCTATTGCCTGGGGGACACGAGCATATTTTACACCACCCACGCTAATCCAGTGCAATGGGAGGTCTTTGACCAGACCAACCACCAGATATGTGACACCACCGCCGACACTTTGTGCTACATTTTCACGTCGTCCGGGACGTACAGGATTACGGCCTCGCACGAAGACTACTGCAAGGTTGCGGAGTACCACGTCACGGTGTTGGACAATCCTCCCGCACTGACGTCAACCACTGGGGATCACACGGCCTGTCCGGGCGGTTCCATACTGCTGGAAGCCACTCCAACCCATCCGCGGTATTATCTGGTGTGGGAGCCTGTCTGTTTACCAACATCGTCTGAAGAGGGGAACGAGGTGACTGTCACATTTGGCAATCAGGTGTGTGACGTAGCTGTATATCAGGTTGATAACGAATACAACTGCCGTTCGGAGGCATTCATTCACGGGGTTGTACCTTTCCAACTGCTACCTCACGGACTGCCTGCAATCACAACCACATGTGCTGGCTCTACCGTTCAGTTCAATGTGCCAGACCAGTCTCCTAATGTCACGTACGAATGGATCATTGACCCTGCCAACGCAGCCTCTATAGACAGCAGCGATCATCTGCTGCCATCCGTCGGTATTCTCACCAATCACTTGACAAATGTCACGCCGCCATATCTTGTGGATGTGAAGTTGAAACGGACATATTGTTCCGGCCTTGAGGTCAATGAAATTGTCCAGCTTTTAATTGAAGATGTGGCAAAACCAATCTTAAACTGTCCTGACACGGTTTGTGAGGATGAACTTGTAACACTTTCTGCTTCGGGAAGCACTACGACTGGGAGTCATTATCATTGGTCGTTCTCTGATACCTTGCAAACATTTCAAGGGACTTCTGTCTCCCGCAGATTCCATCATCCCGGTTATGTTTATGTGACTGTGACATACCAGCCGAATCCAGATTGTGACCCCGCAATTGTTCTTGATACCATTTGGGTGAATAGCAAACCATACGCAGACATTACACAGAACGGGGGCAATCTTCAAGTTCAATACTATCCGAATGTGTCATACGTGTGGACATATAATGGAGATACTGTAAGTCAGAACCAACTTTGTTCAAATATGGGAGCTGGAACATATTGCTGTACCATCACCGACAATGTTGCACCGTATTGTACCGATAGTGACCGTTATATCATTTTGCCGGGAAGCTCCCCCTGCAACCCAGTGACCACGACTGTTACTGGTGTTTCGTGCAATGAATTTGATGTCAGTGTCGTCCAGCCTCTGGGACCTCAATATTCCTGGTCGATGTCAACTCAAGCAAACGGTTCATTTTGCTCGCCAACACAATCATCAAACTCAACTACGGCTTATATCAATGTCCTTGGCACTCACGAAATTTATGTATATGCCGAACAAAATGGGCAGTGCTATAAGGGGATCCAACAGGTGACTGTTTACTGTCTGCCCGAAATATCACTCTCATACGACTGTAACAACCACAATATCATTGTGCAGGATATGTCGCAATACCTCAATGGTTATTCCATCCCGGCCAGAACCGTGACAATTGACGGAACTTCTGTTACGGCGACCATATATTCTCCCCAGATGTCCGTATCCATTCCAGCATCCGCGTTACAGGGGACATATACCATTACTATGACGGTTGGCAATACTGGCTGTGAATGCTCAAAAGACATAACGATTGAGCATATTCCACCAACAAGCATTAACATACCTGCCAAAATGTGTGAAAAAACTCCCTTCCTATTCTCAGCCATACCAAACAACAATCATTTTCAGTATTATTGGGATTTTGGAGACATGTCATATAATGTTGGAAACAATATATACCACACCTATGGGGAGAGTGCTTTTTCACCAACTCAAACTGTAACATTGACTGTGACAAATCAGTTGGGATGTGCAGCCACAATAACGCAGAATGTTGATGTGTGCTCAAACGTTTTTGGTGCGCAGCCGTTGTTGTCCGCACAATCTTCAATACCAGTTTGTCCTGGTATTCCGCAAACATTACAATTCACCCCTCATCCTCTTAATGGTGTTTACACTTGGTTCCCTGTTAATCCTCCATATAATAATTACCTATATGATGTTTTGAGTACTGGTGACTACGGTGTTGAGGCGTATTACTCCACCTGTGGTTGCAGGGCAAAAGCCACTTGCAATGTCGGATTCCTCACAGCACCTTGGGCCAGGATTATCGGCAACACCGAATACTGTTTGGGCGAGACGGTCAATCTTAACGGCAACACAGGCACGAACAACGACTATACGTGGACTATAGCCGAAATGCCTGGGTTCACTTCCACGGGTCCTGCGCTTTCTTTCACTCCTTCACAGCCGGGTACATACACAGTAACCCTTACCGTGAGCAATCAGGGCAACTGCACCGCCACGGCTACCTGCACTTTAACGGTTAATCCCAAGCCAGCTGCACCATCTATTGCATTCTACGGCGACCCCTGCATCCACGAGCCGCCAGTGGTTGTCAAGTCCACCACAGGCCAAGACTTGTTGTGGAGCAACGGCTATTGCGGTCCCACGGCCTATACTTATACTGCCGGGTATCTCACCGCTCATTATTTGGACCCGAATACAGGGTGCCGCTCACACGACGCCCAGGTCTTCATTGAGCCCGCCCCTGATTTCGGTGCCCTGCTGACGGGTTGCTACAAAATGTGCCCGGAACAGTTCCGCTATAATTTGCAAATCTATGGCATCTATCCATACGTCTCCAGTCATCTGGACTGGAGCTGGATTTATGAACCTATGGGCACAATCTACAACGTGACGGAAACGAATCCACAGTTGCCATTGGTTGGCCCCGGTGATTACTATATGGAGGCCCCCTACGCGGAGGGATGCGTTGCGACATCCCCGGTGCTGACCATAGAGGAGGAGAAACCCTGCCCGTGTGACAGCGTGTTCATCAGTGTGGAGAAAGAGTGCGAGTTGGCAGAGGACTGTAACTTGTATTACAATATGACGGTCACGGTATTTAACAACGGGTCTCAGCCACTTTCCTTCCACCAGTTGAGCACTGTCTCCGCTGGAAGCATTGTGTCAAGCGTGAATCCCCAGTCCTTCACCGTTGCGCCCGGCGGATACCAGACAATAACCTTCTCTGTCCTCTTTACAGACTATGAGAGCCCTTGCGTCACGTTCACCTTGCTCGACACGATACGTGGTTGCCAGGCAAAGTTTACGGAATGCTTCGACTGGGAGGAGTGTGTTTGGGATGAATGTGAACTGGAGGGTGAGTATGAAATATCATTCCTGCCGGAGTTGGGTGCGTCCCACAATGCCACCTATTTTGATGTTCACATTTCGCTTCCCACCAGCGCTTATCTTGTCTCCTTGTGGAGTGATCCGCCACAAATACAGAACTACACCAGCAGTTTGGGGGACGTGTATGCGCTGATGATGCTCAACTACGCGCGGCTCAGCCAGATGGATATGGATAGGGATAGTGTTTGTTTGAATGCCCTTGTCTGCCTGCCCGGGCCTGCACTGTGCTATATAAGTTTCTGTATAGCGGCATCGGAAATCTTAGAACAAATTCCGGAAGAATTCCGCCACTTTTTGGATTCCATTACGGCAGACAACGACACCACAAGGAAAGCAATGGCAGCAGCCGTGGCTCCGCAAGCGGACAAACCGTATCTTGCCCCCAATCCTGCCAATGACGAGGTGACGGTGATGGGCATTGCGCCTGGGGAGGTGGCTGAGATCACAGTTCTAACTTTGCAGGGCGGTCAGGTTGCCGAATACCGCAACACCCACCGCTTCAACGTCAGCCGCCTGGCAAAGGCAACCTATATCGTCCGTGTGATCACTACAGACAAGCGGGTGTATTATCTGAAGTTGGTGAAACACTGAAATACTTTTTTTGCTGTTTCCGACCAAAATTTTTGGTGCTATTCTGTCGGTTGAATAAAGGATTATAAAATAATAATAAATGAGTTCCTTGTCATATCATAAAAAGTGTATATTTGCAACCTTGAAATTTTTAGGTTGAATTTTATATAAATAATTAAAAATCAAGTAAATAAAAGAGATGAAAAACAAAGGACTTATTTTATTTTTCACCATTCTGTTGGCATTGGTCTGCCTGTATTGCCTCTCTTTCACTTTCGCCACGTGGCGGGTGGAGCGCAATGCGGACAAGTATGCGAATGATCCCGTGGCCATCGAGAATGTGAAAGCACTGGCTAATGGCGACGTGATGTTGGAGAAACATCTGGTGGACTCTTTGGTTGAGGCCAGAACCCGCCAGTACCTCACCAACAAGAACGACTCGTCCGTCTTCTTGGGTACAACCTACAAGAAGTGCAAGTACAAAGAGTTGAACCTTGGTCTGGACCTGAAAGGTGGTATGAACGTCACCCTTGAGATTTCTATGCCCGACGTGGTGCAAAGCTTGGCCTCCAACAAGGAGGACGAACTCTTCAAAACTGCCTTCGCGAATGCCGAGAAGGAGTTCGCCAGAACGACCAACGGTGATTTCATTGATATTTTTGTCAATAATTTCAACAAGCAGAAGAGCGCGTTGAAACTGAACAACGCCAATCTCCGCACCTATTTCGGCGAGCGCTCCGGCATCAAGAACGCTTCCGACGCGCAAATCATCAGCTGGATGAAGAAGGAGTCCTCCGAAATCGTGGAGCGCACCTTCAAGATTCTCCGTACCCGTATCGACCGTTTCGGTGTGGCTCAGCCCAATCTGCAGATGCTGCAGGGCGGCCGTATCCTCGTCGAACTTCCCGGCATCAAGGAGCCTGAGCGCGTGACCGACCTTTTGAAGAGCACCGCCAAACTCGAGTTCTGGGAGGTGTATGCCGACATCGTGGGGGGCAAGCCCATCGTGCAACGCTTTATGGAGGCTGACGCCCAGCTGGCCGAGATGCTGAAGAACAAGGAGACGATGGCCTCCAAAGAGGACACCACGAATCTCAACGACAGCATCGCCGACCCGTTGGCAGCCGCAGCCGCTATTGATGAGGACGAGGATGAAGAGGATGAGGTCCTCTCCGCCGAAGGTGGCGCCATCCTGAGCAAGGCCGTCGCTATCCCTGGCAGCTATGTCATCGGTTACTTCAAGGAGTCCGATATCCCCGCCATCAATGCTATGCTCCCGCAACTGCAACGCCTGTTGGGCGACAACAACGTGGTCTTCTACTGGGGCGACGCTGCCGATCCCAACAACAACAACGGCTTCCCGCTCTATCCCCTCAAGAAGAAAAACGACCGTATCGGACCGCTCTTGAGCTCCGAGACCATCGGCGGCGCCCGCGTGGTGCGCAACGCCCGTCAGGATGTGGACCAGAACAACCGCACCGTGGTCAATATGTCGATGGAGAGCCAGGCTGCCGACGAGTGGCGTAAAATCACCCGCGAGGCCGCCGAGAAGGGCAACGCCACCGGCAATCTCTCCGCCATCGCCATCGTGCTCGACGAGGTGGTCTATTCCGCCCCGACCGTGCGCGGCGAGATCCCCAACGGTAATTCCGAAATCTCCGGCAACTTCACCATCGAAGAGGCCAAGGACCTTGCCACCGTGCTCAACTCCGGTAACCTGGAGGCCCGCGTCAACATTGTCCAATCCGAGGTGGTCGGCCCGACCCTCGGTAAGGAGTCCATCCGCTCCGGTTTGCTCTCCTTCCTGGCCGCCTTCATCCTCGTGGTGCTCTATATGTTCTTCTACTACAGCCGCGCCGGTCTGGTCGCTGACCTCGCCCTGTTTATGAACGTCTTCTTCATCATCGGCGTGCTCGCCTCTATGGGTGCTGTTTTGACGCTGCCCGGTATCGCCGGTATCGTCCTGACCCTCGGTATGGCCGTTGACGCCAACGTGATTATCTACGAGCGTGTCCGCGAAGAGGTGCGCGCCGGCAAGGGTATCCGCGTGGCTGTGGACGAAGGTTTCAAACACTCCTATTCCGCTATCATCGACGGTAACGTGACTACCTTGATCACCGCTATCGTCCTCTATATCTTCGGTTCAGGTCCTATCCAAGGTTTCGCCACTACGTTGATTATCGGTATCCTCTCCTCCCTCTTCACCGCCATCTTGGTGTCCCGTCTCATCATTGAGGCCCGCCTCAAGAAAGGCAAGAGCTTCGAGGTCGGCAATTCTCTTACCCTCAACGCCTTCACGAACCTTCACATCGACTTCCTCTCCAAGAGAAAGATTTTCTACGCTCTCTCTCTCAGCTTGATCGTGATTTCGATAATCTCCTTCTGCACGCTGAAGTTGCAACCGGGTATCGACTTCACGGGTGGCCGTTGCTATGTGGTGCGTTTCGACAAGGATGTCACCACCAAGGACGTGCGTGCCGCTGTGGCCAAGGAGTTCGGTGGCAACCCTGAAGTGAAGACCTTCGGTAGCAACAACCAGATCCGTATCATCACCAACTACCTTGTGGATAGCAACGATCCTAAGGTGGACCAACAGTGCGAGCAGAAACTCTACAACTGCTTGAAGGGTTTCTATGATAAACAAGACCTCTCTGAGTACGACTTCTCCCACTTGACCAACGATGTCCGTGGTATCCAGTCCTCCCAGAAGATCCAGCCGACCGTGGCCCGCGAGCTCTTGATGAATGCAGTCTGGGCTGTGTTGGCTTCCCTCGTGTTGATCTTCATCTACATCGCCATCCGTTTCCGCAACTGGCAGTTCGGTATGGCTGGTGTGGCTGCCCTGTTCCACGACTCCTTCCTGACGATCGGTATGTTCTCCCTCTTCTACAAGATTATGCCGTTCTCTATGGAAATTGACCAGAACTTCATCGCCGCTATCCTGACGGTGATCGGTTACTCCATCAACAACGTCGTGGTCATTATGGACCGTGTTCGTGAGAACTTGGCCCTCTATCCGAAGCGCACCAACTACGAGAACTTCAACACCGCTATCAACAGCACAATGGGTCGTAGTATCAACACCGCCCTCACTACGTTGGTGACCCTGTTGGTGATCTTCCTGTTCGGCGGCGAGGTGATCCGCGGCTTCGTGTTCGCTATGTTCATCGGTATCCTTTTCGGTACCTACTCCGGTATCCTCGTGGCCAACCCGCTCGCTTACGACCTGCTCAATCTCAAGGGCGGTGAGGTTAAGCGCGTGAAGGCCGAAATTTCGAAGTAAATATTTTTTATGATAAAATAAAACGGGATAGTTGTCTATCCCGTTTTTTTTTGTATTTTAGCACCCGCAATTTTTAAAAGGTAAATTATCGTGAATATGAAGATACAAAAGCTTGCCTCTATTCTTGTAATCGCTTTATTGTTAGTGGGTTGTGTTGCCCAGGCGCAGATATTGCGCGAAGCCGACAACAAGTTCCGCGATTGTCAATATGAGAACGCATTGGAACTATATAAGAAGGGTATCAAGAAACTCTCCTCCAACAGAGTGGAGATTCAGCGTGCCACGTTCCAGATTGCCGAGTGCTATCGTATTATGGGCGACCTGAAAAAGGCCGAGCAGCAATACCTCCGTCTGGAGAAGAAGAACTATCAGAAGGACAACCCGATGATTCTCTTCCATCTCGGCAGCATTTACAATATGCGCGGCGACTATGACCTGGCGCTGAAGTATTATCAGAACTACAAGAAGCGCGTGCCCGACGACCCGCGCGGCGATGTGCGCATCGAGGGCTGCCAGAACGCCAAGATGTGGAACGAGAACCCCACCCGCTATGAGGTGGAGAACCTCAAGAAATTCAACACCCGTGAGGACGAATGGGCTCCCCGCTGGGGCAATGATGAGAAACGCAACTCCATCATCTTCACCTCCAACCGCGAAGGCTCCACTGGAAAGGGCACCGACCAATGGACGGGTGTCTCCTTCTCCGACATTTACATCTCCAACAAGCCGAAGAGCAAGAATACCGACTGGCCGGGTGAATGGTCTCCTGTCACCACCCTCGACGAGGGCGGCGTTCTCAACTCCGGCGTGAACGAGGGTGAGGCCTGCTCCAACCGCAAGGGCTCCGTCTATTATTTCACCAAATGTCCGCAAGACAAGAAGAAAGTGCAGGGCTGTTACATCTACAAGTCTATGAAGAAGGGTAAATCCTGGGGCGAACCCGAGCTGGTGTTCCTGGGCGACTCCTCTTCCAACTATGTGCATCCCTACATTTCTGGCGACGAGCTGACCATCTATTTCGCCTCCAACCGTCCGGGTGGATACGGCGGCTATGACATCTACAAGGCCACCCGTACCAAGAAATCCGGCAAGTTCACTGACATCACCAACCTCGGCCCTAACGTCAACACCGCAGGCCAGGAGGTGTTCCCCATCCTTCGCAATGAGAATGAACTCTACTTCTCCTCCGATGGCTGGCCTGGTCTGGGTTCCCTCGACCTGTTCGTGTCCCGCGTCAAGAACGGCGAATTCCAGAAGGCTGAAAACCTGATGGTGCCCATCAACTCCTCCTACGACGAAATCGGCATCATCTTCGACGAGAACGATGCCATCGATCCCAAGTCCAAATCCCCCTATCTTGCCAAAGGTTATTTCTCCTCTAACCGTCCTGGCGGCCGTGGCGGCGATGATATCTACTACTTCGTGCTTCGTCCCCTCGTCTATACGCTCTCCGGTTATATCCGCGACAAGAACAACGGCCAGTATATGGACGGCGTGGAGGTGGAAATCACCGGCTCTGACGGCACATCCTACAAGACCACGACCGACGTGAAGGGTTACTACCATTTCGACAAAACCAAAATCTTAGGCGCTACTACCTATGATATCAAGGTTGCCAAGAAGGGTTACTGGGAGAATGGCAACACCGCCAAGGCCACTACCGTGGGTCTGGAGGAAAACACCGACCTCAAGCAGGACTTTATGCTGGAGCCTATCCCGAAGGAGCCCATCCTGCTGCCGGAAATCCTGTACGATCTGGCCAAGTGGGACCTCAAACCCCAGTATAAGGACTCTCTGATGTACCTTTATAATATTATGGTCAAGAACCCGACCATCGTTATCGAATTGCGTTCCCACACCGACTCGCGTGACACGGAGGAGAAAAACGACATCCTCTCCCAGAACCGTGCCCAGTCTTGTGTGGACTTCCTCGTGAACGAGAAGGGTATTGCTGCCGACCGTATTGTGGCCAAGGGCTACGGCGAGCGCGTGCCCCGCAGACTGGAAAAGGATATGTACTCCACCTATAACGGCAAGAAATATTTCTTCCCCAAAGGCACGTACCTGACCGAGAGCTATTGCGAGTCGCTGCCCACCAAACCCGAGCGTGAGGCTGCCCACCAGCTCAACCGTCGTACCGAGTTCATCATTCTCCGTGATGACTATGTGCCCAGCAACGACAACATCGACAGCGTGCGTCGCGGCGGCGGCATCGCCCTCGTGCAACAGCGCACCGTGCCCGTCACCATCGACGGCGACAAGGTCAAGGGTACCTGCTTTGCCAACAGCAAATCCCTTGAGTTTATGATCGGCAACAGCAGCGAGGAGGTTTGGATGAACTATGCCGACGCTACCCGTTTCCTGAAAGAGTCCTTCATCACCCTGAATGATTTCGAGGAGAAGTCGGGCGCCATCAAGCAGGAAGACGGCAGCATCATCGAGGGCGCTGTCCTCTATCTGGAGGAGCTGCGTATCGGTGACGACTATTCCGAGAACGTGAAGGTCATCGTCAAGAAGAACCTGCCCGCCGCTATCGTGGTTGGCGACAGCTTCATTGAGAGTGAATGGGGCGCCTACACCATTGACAAGAACACTAATCAATTGAAATATAAATAATCATAATTCAAAATAGATTCATAGAGCAATCTTCGTGGTTGCTCTTTTTTTTGTAAAAATATGCATTTGAAAAGAACGATCTCTTGTGCTGTGCTGCTTATGGCACTGGCTGCCACAGCGCTGGCGCAAGACACTATCCGTGAAAAGAAAGGAGACTTCAATCTTATCAACAAACTAATGCTGGAGGTGCGGGCCGACCTGACCTTCAACCAGCCTGTGACCACATACGCCTTCGAGGAGAATCAGTTGGGAGAGAGCTCATACGGATTCCAGGGCCGCTATTTTAATTTGCATATGGGCGGAAATCTTGCCCCGAATCTTTCCTATTATTTCCGCCAGCGCATCGTGGCTAACCCCGGCAGTCACACCTTCTTCGACAACACGGATTTCCTCTATTTGGACTACCGTTTCCACAAGAATTGGTCGGCGCGTATAGGCAAGGAGGCTCTGGCAGTGGGTGGTTTCGAGTATGATGCACCGCCTATCGACGTGCTCTATTTCTCCTATTATTGGGATAACTTCTACTGTTTCCAGCTGGCAGGATCCATCTCCTTCCACTCCAACAACGACAAGCATCATTTGACCTTGCAGGTGGGTAATTCGCCCTATCTGCATTACGGTTCCACCTTCAAAAACTCACTGCTCAGTTATAACCTGTTCTGGTCGGGCGACTTCGGGCATTTCAAGACCCTCTACTCCTTCAATATGTTCGAGCGCAAGAAGGGCACGTTTATGAACTACATCGCCTTGGGCAACAAGGTGGACTACGAGCATTTCAGCATCTATTTGGATTTGATGCACCACGCCCATTCTGTCAACCAGCTGTTCAAGGACTTTGCGGTGGTGGGCCGTGCCGATGCCAAAATCACCCCGTTGGCCAATGTCTTTGTGAAGGCGGGTTATGAGCAGAACCTTGATCAGGATGAAATCGCCCATTTCAATGCCACGGGCGATTTGTGGGACTGCCTTGCCCTGCCTGGTCAACAATATATATATTATGGTATAGGATTCGAGTGGCGCCCCAAACGGTGCCCCGATGTGCGTCTGCATGGTTTTGTGACGGATTATATTACTAACAACGACTATGTGCCCTACCTTCAACCCGCCGAGGTGTTGAACGAACATAATGTGTATGCCAATGTGGGTGTCACTTGGAAAATTGATATCGCCAAATATTTCAGTAAAATAAGATGAAAATACGCCGAAAAAAAACATTGGGTTATGCCCAAACCATAGAGAATTTCTTCAAAGGTCTTGAGTCCAAACTCAAGCTGAAGAACCCCATCAAGTTCACGAGCAAACGCTCTTTGGAAGCCTTGCTCTTTCTGGTGCTTTTCTTCGGCTTTTTCGGCTTGCTGGCCTATAAGATGTCGTTGCCGATGATGCTCAACACCTTTATGCAGACGGCATACCATCTGTTGTTGGAGACGGTGTTCTACATTATGGCCATCTGTGTGCTGATGGGTGCCATCAGCAAGTTGATGGCCGAGTTTGGTGTGGTGCGTTTGATGGAGAATATCCTGAAACCCTTTATGCGTCCGCTTTACAACCTGCCGGGTGTGGCCGCGTTGGGTGCCGTGATGACCTTCCTGAGCGACAACCCTGCCATCATCACGTTGGCCAAGGACAAGAACTTCAGCCGCTATTTCAAGAAATACCAGCTGGTGTCGCTTACCAATTTCGGCACGGCGTTCGGTATGGGACTGGTGGTCTTGGCCTTTATGACGGGCTTAGGATATGGTAAAGGTGCCTTGGTGGGCATCTTGGGCGCGGTAATTGGCAGTATCGTCTCCACGCGGCTGATGCAGTATTTGTCGCTGAAAGCCTACCCGGATTTGGACATTCCGGTTTCTGAAGGCGAGGGCGACGAGCAGCAGATCTCCTTCAAGAGCGAGGGCAGCGTGTTTATGCGTTTCCTCAATTCCATACTCGATGGCGGCAAGGATGGCGTCGGTATAGGTGTTGCCATTATCCCCGGCGTGCTGGTCATCTCCACTGTGGTGATGATGATGACCTTTGGTCCGAGCGGAGAGGGTGGCGTCTATCAGGGCGTGGCCTACGAGGGCGTGCCTGTCATCACCTGGGCGGCTGCCAAGGTGGATTTCATTTTCCGTTGGCTCTTCGGGTTCACCAGTCCGCAGCTGATATCCTTCCCCATCACGGCGTTGGGTGCCGTGGGCGCCGCCATCGGTTTAGTGCCGCGTTTCATTGCGGAGGGCATCATCGACAACAACGCTGTGGCGGTCTTCACCGCTATGGGTATGTGCTGGAGCGGCTATTTGAGCACGCACACCGCAATGCTCGACTCCCTGGGCTATCGCAAGCTCATCGGCAAGGCCATCGGGGCGCACACCATAGGAGGCCTTGTGGCCGGCATTGCCGCCCATTGGCTGTTTGTGCTTTTGGCACTGATTTTCGCATAAGGATTTTATTTTCTCAGCTCAAAGTTGGAGCCGAGATAGACTTTCTTCACCATCGGGTCGGCGGCCAGTTCCTCGGCAGTGCCCGACTTGAGCACGCTGCCCTCAAAGAGCAGGTAGGCGCGGTCGGTGATGGAGAGGGTCTCGTGCACGTTGTGGTCGGTGATGACAATGCCGATGTTCTTGTCCTTCAGTTTCCGGACGATGTTCTGGATGTCTTCCACGGCGATGGGGTCCACGCCCGCAAACGGCTCGTCGAGGAGGATGAACTTGGGGTCGGAGGCGAGGCAGCGGGCAATCTCCACGCGGCGGCGCTCGCCACCGGAGAGGTTATTGCCCTTGTTGCGGCGCACCTTCTCAATGTTGAATTCCGAGATCAGACTCTCCAACTTCTCCTTCTGCTCCTGCTTGCTCTTGCCGCTGAACTCGAGGATGGCCTTGATGTTGTCCTCCACGGTCAGCTGGCGGAACACGGAGGCCTCCTGGGGCAGATAAGCCAACCCCAGCTGCGCCCGCTTGTACATCGGCATCTCCGTGATGTCGATGTCGTTGAGGAAAATCTTGCCGGCGAAGGGCTTGATGAGCCCGACAATCATATAGAAAGAGGTGGTCTTGCCAGCCCCGTTGGGACCGAGCAACCCCACAATCTCACCCTGCGTGAAGTTGATGGAGACCTCGTTCACGACGGTTCTGTTCTTGTATTTCTTGACCAGTCCTTCTGTTCGAATCCTGTATTCCATATTAACTCCTTTCCGCCATTTCCTTGATTCTGACTAAAGCTTGGTTGAGGGCCTTCTCGATGGGTCCCTTGATGATGGCCTGCAGGAAGATGGGCACGTCGGCCTCGGCTTCCAGCTGGACCGTGGAACCTGTGGCGTCGCCCCCGATGTGGATGACGGCATCCGCCGAAAGATTCTTGTCCGTATCGATATGGTAGCCGACCTTGGAGTAGGGGATCTGTTCTGTCAGTTTGAAACGGCAGGTAACCAGCCCGTCGATGGTGAAGCTGCATCCGTTTTCGTCAGAGCTCCAGTTCGTGATCTGGGGGATGGGAGGCATCTGGGCCTGCTGGGTGAAACGCACTAAAGTGTCATAAACCTTTTCCTGCGAGGTGGCGAGGGTTTCCTTGTTGCTTTGGATTTTCATAAGACGTCTATTGGGCGGCGAAAATATAAAAAAAAAGTGAGATGGCAGAAATCGTCTAAAAAAAAATACTACTTTTGCACTCTGTTGAAAATCCTAATTACTAACTAAAATTTCTGACTTATGGGTTTCTTAAAAGAATTTAAAGAGTTTGCATTGAAAGGCAATGTCGTGGATATGGCTGTCGGTGTGATTATCGGCGGTGCTTTCGGCAAAATTGTCACTTCGCTTGTCAACGACATCCTGATGCCGCCCATCGGATGGCTCCTCGGTGGCACGGATTTCACCAAACTGAGCCTGACGTTCCCGCAACGCAAGGTTATTGAAACGGTCGTGGGCGAAGACGGTGTCCCCAAAACCGTGGAAAAACTGATGGACCCTGTGACCTGGAACTATGGTAACTTCATCCAAGTGACCATTGACTTCCTCATTGTGGCCTTGTGTATCTTCTTGGTGATCAAGGGTATCAACAAGCTTTCCGCTCTCCGTAAGAAAGAGGAGGAAGCCGCTCCTGCTCCTGCTCCGGAACCCACCAATGAGGAGAAACTGCTCACCGAAATTCGCGACTTGCTCAAGAAATAGCAGTTTTGTCACACCCGTCTCCGCTATGGTGACGAGAAACTTATGGGGCTAATCCGTTAGCCCCATTTTTGTAAATGAAAGATTATGCTGTACGAAAAAATACATATCATTGACAATGAGCTGGATGCCGTGGCCGACATTCGTGTCGAGGACGGCCTCATCGCTCAGATAACCCTCCATCCCGAGTGCCTGCCCGCAGCGGATGCCCCGGTGCTGTTGCCGGCTTTCACCGACCTGCACGCCCATTTCCGCGACCCGGGGCTGACCTATAAGGAGGACCTCGAATCGGGCAGTCGTGCCGCCGTGCGCGGTGGCTACTCCGTTGTGAACCTGATGCCCAACACGCTGCCCGTGTGCAGCTCCTTGGAACAGGCCCGCGAGGTAGAGGCGCGCGCCAACCATATTAACCTCGTCCGTGCCAACCAGATTGTGAGTATGACCCTCAACGAGATGGGCCAGGAGTGCTCCCATCTGCTGGACATTCCCGCTGGCGCCATCCCCTTCGTGTCGGACGACGGCAAGGGTGTGAACCGCGACGACGTGATGGAGGAGATCTTCCGCATCTGCAAAGAGAAGAACTTCCTCATTATGGCCCACGAAGAGGATGCCCGCTACAGTCCGGCCGACCTGCGGATGGCCGAGAATGCGATGACTTTCCGCGACCTTCAGCTTTGTGAAAAGACCGGCGGCAGCATCCACTTCTGCCACGTCAGCACCATAGAGGCTATTCAGGCCATCGCCGAAGCCAAGCGCAAAGGATTGCGCGTGTCGTGCGAGATTACGCCGCACCACATCTTCTACAACGCCGAGCAGGCCCGTCACTATCGTGTGGCGCCGCCCTTCCGCAACGACGAGGACATCCAGGCACTCATCGCCGCCTTGCAGGACGGCACCGCCGATGCCATCGCCACTGACCACGCCCCCCATACGCCCGAGGACAAGGCCAACGGCGCCAACGGCATCTCCGGCATTGAAACTGCGTTTGCCCTCTGCTATACGCGGCTGGTGCGTGGCGGACACCTCACGTTGTCCCAACTCGTGCAGTTGATGTCCACCAAACCTTCTGAGATGATGCGCATTCCCAAAGGACGTTTCCAAGAGGGGCTCTGGGCCGATTTTGTTTTGGTCGATATCGCCCACCCGTATGTCATCCGTGCCGAGGAGTTTGCCTCCCGGGGCAAAAACACCCCGTTCGAGGGCGTGGAGGTCTATGGCCGCGTGCTGCAGACCGTCAAGGGCGGCGAGGTGGTCTATCAAGCATAATCATAAAAACGCATCTCAATGGCTGACAATCCTCGCGAGACCTTCAACGATCATCCTGTCTATACGCTTTCCGAAATAGCGATGAGTTTGCATCGTGTGGTGGAGCGCACCTATCCGCAGCCCTACTACATCAAGGCCGAAGTGCTGAAACTCAACTTCTATCCCCACAGCGGGCACTGCTATCCCGAGTTGGTGGAGAAGGAGAACAATGCCATCAAAGCGGAGATGCGGGCCATTATCTGGTCCTCGAATTACCAGCGCATCAACCAGCGTTTCGAGCAGATTACGGGAGAGAGGCTGAAGGAAGACATCAGCATCCTCTGTCTGGCCTCCATAGAGTTCAGTCCGAAGCACGGGCTGGCCTTGCACATCCAGGATATTGAGCCTACTTATACGTTGGGTGAGATGGTCAAAAACAAGCTCGCCGTCATTGAGCGGCTGAAGAAGGAGGGCGTTTTCACCCAGAACAAGTCGCGGAAACTGCCCTTGGTGCCCAAGCGCATTGCCGTGATTTCAGTCGAGACCAGCAAGGGCTACAGCGATTTTATGACGACGCTGACCGGCAATCAATACGGCTACTGTTTCGAGACGGAGCTCTTTCCTTCCATTTTGCAGGGCGAGAAGGCCATTCTGGGCATTACCGCCCGGTTGGATGAGATTGAGATGCGCCGTGCCGAATTCGACTGTGTGGCCATCGTGCGTGGTGGCGGCGGTGATGTAGGCCTGAGTTGTTACGACGATTACAGGTTGGCCCATCGGGTGGCCACGTTCCCGTTGCCGGTCCTTACAGGCATCGGGCACTCCACCAATCAGACGATTACGGATATGGTGGCGCACACCTTCAACATCACCCCCACGGATGTGGCCTTTGCCCTCATAGGGCATTTCCGGCATTTTGACGAGCAGTTGCAGCAGGCCTTTGACATCCTCGCGCGCCGTGCCAAGGAGATGATTGCCGTGGAACGCCAGCGGCTGGTGGAACTGGACGCCGCCCGTCGCATTGCCGTGCCCAAGGCGTTGTCCGAACAGCGACGCCGACTGGAGCAGTCAGCCCAGCAAATAGCCCTTAAATCCAAGGAGTTGCTGATGGCCGAGGGAGGGGTGCTGTCGAATCTGGGCGAGAAGCTGCAGCGTCTGTATGACGAGCGCATCGGCCAGGAAAGAGAGCTTCTGGAACTGATGGCCGGGCAGCTTGTGGCGGGCTCCACGCAGCTGGTGCAGCGCCAGCGGGAGCGCTTGGAGAATATGGAGGACAAGGTGCGGCTGCTGCACCCCGACAATATCCTCAAGCGTGGTTTCAGCATCACGCGGCTGCAAGGCAAGGCCGTCACCGGTGCGGAGGCTTTGCGCGCGGGCGACCGCATCGTGACCCAGCTTTATCAAGGCGAGGTGACGAGTGTGGTGGAAGAATAGTTAAAAATATTGGTAATAATAGCAAACAAATAATAACAGTGATTATGAAAAAGATTCATTTCCTTTTTATGGCGGCCCTGCTTGTGCTGGCCTGTTGCCAGTCGGACAAAAAAGAGCATAAACCGGCCCCGAAGCCCCAGGAGGTGAAGGACACCACGATTGTGGCGGGTGTCTATCACTACCAGTTCGACGGCTTTGAGATGTGGACGCTGCAGGATATGCAACGCGGGATGTCGATGGACCTCTTCCCGAAGGCCGACCCCGCGGTGGTGAAGAAACTGGTGCCCACGGGCGAGGCCGAGTCGGCTATCAACGCATTCCTCGTCAAACGCGGCGACGAGTACATCCTCTTCGATGCAGGACTGGGTCTTGCGCAAGGCGGTGCGATGCTCGACAAACTGGTGATGCTCGACATCAAGCCCGAGCAGATCCATACGGTGATGCTGACCCATTTCCACGGCGACCATATCGGCGGGATGCTGACCGATGGCAAGCCGACCTTTCCCAATGCGGAGGTCTATTTCTCCCAAGAGGAGGAGAATGCCTGGAAGCGCGACGGTCGTGTGCGCGATATGCTGGACGCCTACAAGGGGCATACCCATTCTTTCAAGGCGGGTACTGATGTGGTGGAGGGCGTGAAAGCCATTCTGGCACCGGGCCATACCCCTGGTCACACGATGTACCAGCTTGGCAACTTGCTCATCATCGGAGACCTTATCCACGCAGCGGCCCTGCAAATCCCGCACCCCGAGTATTGTCCCACCTATGACCAGGAACTTAAGCTGGCGGCCCAAACGCGCAAGGAGGTTTATGACTATATCCAGGACCACAAACTGGTGGTGGCCGGGATGCATTTGCCCTATTCGGGGGTGATCGAAGAGTTCCACGCTGAATAGTCCACGAATTGCACGAATTACACGAATAATTGTGTGATTCTGTGATACAATTCTCGTGATTCTCGAGATTCGTGGATGAAAAACCGTGTGATTATCGGTTAATACAAAAAGTTGTTGTACGGGTAAATCTGGATGTGCAGTTTCTTGATTTCCTCGTAGAGCATCTCCTTCATCTCATTGACATTCTCTTTGGTTTTGGCGGAGATGAAGAAGGTCTTGTGGGTGCTTTTGGCCATCCAGGTGGCCTTGAGCTCTTCGAGGGTGATGTTTTCCTTTGACTTTGGGGTGAGGTCGTCCTCGGCCTTCTCCACCCAGGTGTATTGGTCTATCTTGTTGAAGATGATAATCATCGGCTTGCCGCTGGCGTTGATTTCGGAAAGGGTTTGGTTTACTACGGCAATCTGCTCCTCGAAGTCGGGGTGGCTGATGTCCACCACGTGGAGCAGCAGGTCGGTTTCGCGGATTTCGTCGAGGGTGGACTTGAACGACTCCACGAGGCTGTGGGGCAGTTTGCGGATGAATCCCACCGTGTCGGAGAGCAGGAAGGGGAGGTTGCCGAAGACCACCTTGCGCACAGTGGTGTCGAGAGTGGCGAAGAGCTTGTTCTCGGCTAGCACTTCCGAGTTGGAGAGCATATTCATTATGGTGGACTTGCCGACGTTGGTGTAGCCCACGAGGGCCACGCGCACGTATTGGTCGCGGTGGCTGCGTTGTGTTTTCTTCTGCTTGTCGATTTCCTTGAGACGGCTCTCGAGCAGGGAGATGCGCTGGCGGATGATGCGTCGGTCGGTTTCGATTTCCTTCTCGCCCGGGCCGCGCATACCGATGCCGCCGCGTTGTTTCTCCAGGTGAGTCCACATACCCGTGAGGCGGGGGAGCAGGTACTTGTATTGGGCCAGCTCCACCTGCACCTTGGCGTGGGCGGTCTGGGCGCGCTTGGCGAAGATGTCGAGGATGAGATGGGTGCGGTCCATCACCTTGCAGTGTAGAATCTGCTCGATGTTGCGCTGTTGTGACGGAGAGAGCTCGTCGTCCACCACCACCAGGTCGATGCCGTTCTCGTGCACATATTCCGCCACCTCCTTGATCTTGCCGGAGCCCATATAGGTTCTGGGATCAGGGTAGGGGAGGTTCTGCATAAACTGCTTGACGCTGGTGCCGCCGGCGGTCTCCACGAGAAAAGCCAGTTCGTCCAAGTATTCCCGCGTCTTCTCTTCCGTGACGGCGGGGGTGGAAACGGCAATGAGCACGGCCCGTTCGGCGGGCATTTCAGTAAGCTTCTTCATTGTGGATGGACGGCGTAGGATCTTTAGTAGGTGGTGTAGGCAATCTCAAGGCGCAGCCGTTTGTCGTTGTCAAGGCCGGTGCCGCCGAAGATGAGTCGGTTGGCGCGCACGGAGGAGCCCCTGACCACTAAATTGACAGTGTTGGTCAAGTCACCGGTGCCCTGAATAAGCTCCTGCACATAGCGCGTGATGCGGAATCTGTACTCGTGCTTGGTGGCATCGTATGTGCCCCCGAAATAGGATGCGGCGGTGTAATACTCGTCATCGGGCAGGTAGGCCAGACTGCTGTCGGCTTTGATGCCCTGCAGCGTCAGGTTGGACGGGTGGATGTAATAAGCCTCATCGGGGGAAATGTCGGTGATGACCAGCTCGGCGCGGTTGATGACTACGCGGTTGTTGAGCGACTTGAAGGCATCTTTCAGATAGGGGAAGGTGATGCGCGTCTTCACGCCGCCGGTGGCTTGCAAGAACAACTTGCTGGTTCCGATAGCCCGGTTGCCCTGCAGCACCTCCTGGATGAAATCCGCATTGGAGGAGGCGTTGTAGTTGTGGTCGTAATGGTTGAACCGTTTGCAATCCGTCGGGCAGGGGAATGTGTATTTGATGGTATTGCCGCCTTCGTTGTGGTAATAGAGGGTGATGCCGCTCAAGGAGCTGTTCATACTGGTGAGCAGAATATAACCTACAGGGCCTGTGTGGGATACGGCAGAGATGCACAATCCGTGGAAGAAACTCTTGAAGGCAGCGTTGCTGGTCATACGGTGCTGGTTGTTGAGCAGGTATTGACCAAAGGCATTCGAGAGTCGGATGCGGAGGTGCGGGCTGTAGTTGCCGGTGTCCACCACCACGCTGGTGGTAGGCTGGATGGCGTATCCGGTCAGGGCGTAGTTCAGCGGCGTCGGGTCGTAATTCACGGTGCTGGCGCTGTTGTAGGTGCCGGAGAGAGGCTCCGTCAGCTGATACACGCGAAGTCCCACCCGCGAGTTGGTGTCTCCGTAATAGGAGGCCAGCTGGAGGGTGAGCACGATGGAGTCGACCACCGGGTTTGTCCCGAAGTTGACAGAAGAGCCGGTGAGGTTGAACTGAGCATACGTGGAGGCGCGGCAGTCACCGAAAACAGGGTCGTGCACCTCGCCGATGAGGTTGGCGGTGGTGTTGGTGGTGCTGAGCGTGTCCTCCAAAAAGGAGTAAGCCGTCACCGTGATAGTGTCGGTGTAATCCGTGCCAAGCTGCTCGGCAAGGCCAAGACCGATGGAAGAGTTCTGGTTGTTGCAGGCAACCAAAACGGACAGCATAACGGCGAGGACGCCGATGAACCGTAGTGTTTTCATAGAGTTACGCGTTGTCCCGGTCGGAAAGAAGTTCGTCGTAAAATTCGTCGTACATATCCACATAGTTGTCGTCCTCAGGATGTTGGAGGACCGGTTTGCCGGACTGTTCCACATAGGTGATGAGGCGCTTCTTGATGTCGGTGGTGAGGGCGACGGCGTCGGAGAAATCCACGGCGGTCTGCACAATCTGGTCGTAGCCGGGGTTTCTGAAATGGCGGAGGCACTCGCGCGGGATGTTGGTCTGGCGGAGCTTCTTGCCGAAACTGGTGGAGAACTTCTCCGGGAAGGAATCCGGGAATATCGTATAGACAATCTTGCAGTCTTGCAACAGCGGGTCGTCCTTATAGACAGTCTTGATGAACATCGGCACCAAGGCGGAAATCCAACCGTGGCAGTGGATGATGTCGGGCTCCCAGCCCAGCTTGCGGACTGTCTCCATCACACCTTTTGCGTAAAAGATGGCGCGGGAGTCATTGTCGGGGTAAAAGTTGCCCTCCGCATCGTAATAAGGGGTCTTGCGCTTGAAATAGTCCTCGCTGTCGATGAAATATATCTGCATACGGACATTCTGCAAGGAGGCCACCTTGATGATCAACGGATGGTCGGTGTCTTCGATGATAATGTTCTGACCGGAGAGGCGTATGACTTCGTGCAACATATGCCGATGCTCGTTCACACAACCGAATTTGGGCATAAAAGTGCGAATCTCATTTTCGCGCTCTTGGATGCCCTGCGGCAGATAACGGCAGATGTTTGAAATGTAACCTTCTGGAAAATAAGGATATATCTCCGGAGTGATGAATAAGACTTTCTTCTTTGCCATATATATATTTTAAGTTTGCAAAGATACGAATTTTTTTTGAAAAAAAATTTTTTTTCAAAGTTGGTCCGCGATATTAAAAAAAGTGTATTTTTGCCGCCTCAAAACGAGCCCAGGTGGTGGAATTGGTAGACACGCTACTTTGAGGGGGTAGTGGGAGGACTCCCGTGCAAGTTCGACTCTTGTCCTGGGCACCAGAAAAGGTCTTGACGACGCAAGTTGCCAAGACCTTTTTGTTTCCCCTTCTTTTTTATTTGCAATGACGATGCCGGGAATCGAATATTTTGTGTATGTTTGCAACCCCTTTTTTGTTTAACCAATTATAGATTGAAATGACTATCGAAGAAGTTGCTGCTTTAGTGCAAGGAGAAATCGTTTGTGGCGACAGTTTTAAGAACCGGGAAGTGGCCTACGTGTTCGCTTCCGACCTGATGAGCGATGTGCTGACCATCCGCGACACCAGTAATCTGCTGCTGATGACGGGCCTTTCCAACCTGCAGTCCATCCGCACTTGCGAGATGTCCGACATCGAGATGATTCTCGTGGTGCGCGATAAGGCTGTCACCGACGAGATGCTCGAGTTGGCGGAGGACAACGATATGATCATCGTCAAGACCAAATATTCGATGTACAAGACCGCCGGCATCCTCTATGGCGCCGGCATTCCAGCTATCTATTAATAAAACCAACGACTATGGATTTTACCTACCACGTGGAAGGAGGCGACTTTACCAATGCAGGGTCCACCTCCAGCGAAGTCAAGAGAATGCTGAAGAAACTCGGCGTAAGTCCCGACATTGTGAAACGTACGGTTGTGGCCCTGTACGAGGCCGAGGTCAACATTGTGGCGCACGCCTACCGCGGTGACATCAATGTTGACCTGGAAGAGGACAAAATCCGCATCGTCCTCGCCGACGAGGGCCCCGGCATCCCCAATGTGGACTGGGCTATGCAGAAGGGCAACTCCACCGCCTCGCCCAAGGTGCGCGAAATGGGCTTCGGCGCCGGTATGGGCCTCCCCAACATCAAGAACAACTCCGACGAACTCCATATCGAGACCGAGGTGGGCAAAGGCACCACCATCGAATTTGTAAACTATTTCAACTAATTGTAAAAGACTATGGCAGAAGATTTCCACCACGCGTTGCAATTCAAATACGACTTGTGCATCGGGTGTGCCCACTGCACGGGCGTTTGCCCTACCGGGGCCATTCACGTCGAGGACGGCCACCCGCACCTCAACCCCAACCGCTGCGTTGACTGCGGCCGCTGTTACCAGGCCTGCCCTGTGAACGCCATCTATATCGAGCAAGACGATTTCAACACGGTGTACGACTACAAGTACCCCGTGCTGCTTCTGCCTTCCATATTCACGGCCCAGTTTGAGGAGAAAATCAAGGAACGCACCATCCTCTCTGCCATCTACCATCTGGGCTTCAAACACGTCTTCGAGGTGGAGAAGAGCGTGGATTTCATCAAGGAGGAGATGAAAAAAACCGTTCACGAGAACAATGGCTACAAGCCCATCATCTCCACCTTCTGCCCGGCTGTGGTGCGCCTTATCCAGGTGCGCTTCCCTGTGCTGGTGCCCAACCTCTACCTGGTGAAGCCGCCCCTTGACCTCACGGCCCTCTATATCCAGAAACTGCTTACCGAAGAGGATAACGTGCCCGCCGAGGATATCGGGATTTTCTACGTCGCCCCTTGCGCCGCCAAAATCGCCGCCATCAAGAGCCCGGCCACGGAGGAGGAATCTCCCGTTTCCGGCGTTATCAATATGAACTACCTCTACAGCAAGGTGATGCGGGTTATCAAGCAGGGCGAGTACCAGCTTTGCGACGACTCGCGCATCCGTTACCACCGCCTGACCAAGAGCAGCCTCAAATTCACCCTCACCACCGGAGAGGTCAGCCTGCTCAACGAAGGCCGTAACCTCGCCATCGACGGTATCCACAATGTTTCCGATTTTTTGGAGAAACTGGAAGACGAGGATATCCAGGACATTGACTTCCTGGAGCTTCGCGCCTGCGACGAGAGCTGCGCTGGTGGCATTCTTTGCGCCAACAACCGCTTCCTGATGGCCGAACGCCAGCGCAACCGTATGCACAAGTCGCCCGAGGAGATCGATGCTGAGGACAACGATCTGCTCAACTATGTGGATTATCTGGCCGAGCACCGTCGCGTGTTGGGTACCGTGGAGCCCCGCTCTATGGATAAAATGGACGACAATGTGGCAGTGGCGATGAAGAAGATGCGCCGTGCCTTTGAAATCAACCAAAACCTGCCGCAAGTGGACTGTCGTATCTGCGGTTACCAGTCGTGCAAGGCCCTCTCCGAGGCCGTGGTCAACGGGCAGGCACAGATTGAGCAGTGCGTCTTTGTGCAGAAGGCAATGGAGCACGCCGAGAAACTTTCGCTCTCTGATTCCATCAAGACCACCACCAAGATATGGGGCACCAAGAAGATAGACCCCGCTGTCATCAAGAATCTCAATCTTTAGACGAAGTCCGTGTGAGGAGAGCCCTGTAGATAGATTATGCTGCTGAACATTCTGATGAATATCCCTTTGTTGCATATACATTCCGCCGCTGTAGCCGATGGCGGCTTTTGGCACGCGCTGCCTTCCCTGCTGTGGGAGGTGCTGTCCACGTCGCTGGAGATCACTGGTCTGGTGCTCTTGATGATGGCGCTCATCGATTTGGTCAACGTCTCATCCTCCGGCCGTTTGGTGGAGAAATTGCAGCACCGGCCTTTCCTGCAGTTGCTGTTGGCCTGCTTGCTGGGGGCCATCCCGGGCTGCGCAGGAGGCTTTGCCGTGGTGTCGTTGTATGCCCATAACCTGCTTACATTCGGTGCATTGGCGGGAGGGATGATCGCCACCTTCGGCGACGAGGCCTTCTTCCTGTTCGTGCAAAGCCCGAAGTGGGGATTCATTGTGACGGGCATCCTGTTTGCCTTGGGCATTGTGGTGGGCACCGCCGTGAACCTGCTGCTGCAACGGGCCCGGAAGAGGGTAGGGACGTCGCAGGAAATGGACACCTCTTTTGCGGAAAAACATCACGCCGAGGGTGCGCACGACCTGGTGATACACGACGGGGTGGACCATCACGAACATTCCGAAGCTGGAAGTCCCGGTTTCAAGGAAAAACTGCGCCATTTCTTTGTGGAACATCTCTGGAACCATATCGTCAGACAGCATTTCCTGACGGTGTTCCTCTGGTCGTTCGGGGTGCTGCTTTTCCTGAAGGTTTTTGGCTGTTTCTTTGATTTGGACACACTCTTGCAGACCCACACCTGGGCGAAGTACCTGTTATTGCTTATCGCGGTGCTGATTGGCTTTATTCCGGAATCAGGGCCACATTTGGTCTTTATCGTGATGTTTTTGGAGGGAACAATTCCGTTTGGCGTGCTTTTGGGCAACTGCATTGCGCAGAACGGTCACGCCGGATTGCCTCTCTTGGCCCAGTCGCGTCGCAGTTTCTTTATGATGAAGGCCGTCACGGTTCTCCTTGGCCTGCTCTGCGGAGCGATAATGTTGTGAGGAGACGGTTTGCGATGTGTCAAGGTGATTCCGCGAAACGCGACAGCGTTAATCACTGTTCCGCCTTGTACACATTGTCCAGGAACAGCCCCACTCTGTTCAGCACGATGCAGGCTCGGCTCTTGTCGATGACGACCCGCACCTTCTCCGTGGTGACTGTCTCAGTAAGCACAATCCGCTTGTAGCCGATGGTGGTCTCCTCGGCGATAGTGCGCCAGTTGCCGTTCTCATCCTCCACCTCAATATGGAACTTCTCCACCCGTTGTCCGAGAGGGATGTGTTCTTGCAGCATCACGCGGTTGAAGGTTTGCGTCTCGTTGAATATCAATTCCACCCAAGCTGTCGTAACGGTGTCGTCGGTGGCCCAATAAGCATCATAACTATCGTTTGTTAAGTTAAAACTGCTCGGGACCTCATTTTGACATTCAAAAGCAAAAATTTTAGATTTTTTATTCTTCGAACGGCAATTAGACGCATTAATATGCGCCTTTTTCGCCAGATCGTGCGCGAAGATACTGTCCAAAGCGGCACGGAACTCCACCAAACGCAGCGAGTCCTCGGCGGGGATGAGGCCTCGGTTGTCGGGGGGCACATTGAGCAGCAGCAACGAGTTGCGGCCCACGCTGTTGTAGTAGATTTTCAGCAGTTCCTGCACGCTTTTCGGGTGCTCGCTCTCGCGCCAGAACCAGCCCGGTCGGATGGAGACGTCCGTCTCGGCGGGAATCCAGCACACGCCGTTGTAGTTGCCCACGCTGAGCGTGTCCTGCGAAGGGGCGTCAGCACCCGGGCCGAAACCCTGCACATTGAGTCGAGACCAGCAGGTGCGCCCGCATTTTCCCTCCTCGTTGCCAACCCAGCGGCATCCTGGCCCCACATCGCTGAAAATCACTGCATTGGGCTGCAGCTTCTTGGTCTGCCCGTTGAACTTCTTCCAATCATAGACCTGCTTCTTACCATTCTGACCCTCGCCGTTGGCCCCGTCAAACCATTGCTCGAAGATAGGACCATAGTTTGTATGCGCATGTCGCAACGTCTTGAGGAATACTTTGTTGTATGCTGAGGTGCCGTAGGTGGGCGCATTGCGGTCCCACGGGGAAATGTAGATTCCGAACTTCACCCCACCCTTCCCGCACGCTTCCGACAACTCGCGCAACACGTCGCCCTGACCATTGCGCCACATGCTCTCGCGCACGGTGTGCGTGCTTTGCGGATTGGGCCACAGGCAGAAGCCGTCGTGGTGCTTGGCGGTGAGGATGATGCCCCCGAAACCGGCCTGCTTCGCCACGGAGACCCACTGGCTACAGTCGAGGGCGGTGGGATTGAAAATGTCCTCTGGTTCTGTGCCCTCGCCCCATTCCCGTCCGGTGAAGGTGTTGGGACCGAAATGGCAGAACATGTTCATCTCCATCCGTTGCCAGGCCACCTGCGCGGCGGTCGGCACGGGTCCGTAAGGTGCGGGAGGATTCTGCGCCAAGAGGAGAAGCCCGAAAAGACAGATGAACACGGACGAAGCGGTCTTTTTCATATATTTTTGATAAATTAATTGATTTTCAGTAGTATGAAGGTGAAAAAACGTTCCACAATCCTGCGGCTATGGAAATCAATCACGACTGCAAAAATAATGAATTATCTGGCATATTGAGCGACTATTGGAGAAAAACATCATCTTATCCCATATCAAGACCACATTATTCTTATCGGAGTCCTGTGCAAGGCAATAGATATTCGGATGCTTGCATACGGCTGAAATTTTCGGAATTATCCCTTTTAGTCTTACATTGATTATTTAACAGTTATCGTATCACTGTCTTTGCCTATGACGGAACGTAAAATTTTACCCTTGTTATCATCAATTACAGTCATCAAAGCGCAATATGGATAAATATTTTCGCCATCTAAAAAAAGGTTTATGCCAGTCCCTCTGTCGGATACTCCAATTTCAACCGACAAACCTGTTTTGTTGCAAACTCGTCTATGCAGTTGGACGGATACCGCTCCTTCATACCCATGCAGGCTCAAGGGAAGAGTTACGAAATCGTCATTGCTCCACGCCGCGCATTGAGAGGCTGATGCGCTTGCGCTCGATCTCCACTCCGAGTACACGTACCATCACTTTTTGGTTGAGGTGCACCACCTCGCCAGGGGTGGCGACACGCTTGTCGGAGAGGTTGCTGACGTGCACGAGGCCGTCCTGGTGAACGCCAATATCGACAAAGCAGCCGAAATTGGTGATGTTGGTGACGATGCCAGGCAGCACCATCCCGGGCTGCAGGTCCTCGATTTTGCGCACATTCTTGTCGAACTCGAACTTCTCGAACTGTGTGCGGGGGTCGCGCCCCGGCTTGGCCAACTCCTTCATTATGTCGGTCAGCGTGGGCAACCCCACCTTGGGCGTGATGAAATGGGCGAGATTGATGTTGTCGCGAATCTCCTTGTGGAGGATGAGGTCGGCCACAGAACAGTTCATCTCCGCGGCCATAGCTTTTACCACAGGATAGCTTTCGGGGTGCACGGCACTGCGGTCGAGCGGATTCTCTGCATCGCGGATGCGCAGGAACCCCGCCGACTGCTCAAATGCCTTGGCGCCGAAACGCGGCACCTGCTTCAGGCTCTCCCGGGAGGGGAACGGGCCGTGCTCGTTGCGATAGTCGATGATGTTGCGGGCCAGTGACGGACCGATGCCGGACACGTATGAGAGCAGCTCCTTGCTGGCGGTGTTGAGTTCCACGCCCACGTAGTTGACGCAGCTCTCCACAGTCTGCTCCAGACTCTCCTGCAGGCGTTTTTGATTGACGTCGTGCTGGTATTGTCCCACACCGATGGATTTTGGGTCTATCTTCACTAACTCGGCCAACGGGTCCATCAGTCGCCTGCCGATGGAGACGGCGCCGCGCACAGTGACGTCGTAGTCGGGAAACTCGGCGCGCGCCACGGGGGAGGCGGAATAGACGGAGGCGCCGCTCTCGTTGACCATATAGGCCTTCACCTCGCGTTCGAAGGGGATGTAGCGGATGAAGTTCTCAGTCTCGCGGCCAGCCGTGCCGTTGCCTATGGCGATGGCATCCACCTTGTATTGCAGCACCAGCCGCTTGAGCTTGTCGGAGGCCAGTTTGTACTGGGCCACCGGCGGATGGGGATAGATGGTCTCATTGTGCAGCAGTTTTCCCTGTGGGTCGAGGATGACGACTTTGCAACCTGTGCGAAAGCCGGGGTCTATGGCCAGAGTGGTCACCTGTCCCAGGGGAGAAGCCAGCAGCAGCTGGCGCAGGTTTTGTGTGAAGACGCTGATGGCTTCCGTGTCGGCCTTCTCCTTGTAGAAGTTGCGCATCTCGGTCTCAAGCTGCGGTTGCAGCAGCCGTTTGTAGGCGTCGGTGGCGGCCATCCACATCTGCTGGGCACAGTTGGTGTTGCCGTGGATGAGCCATTTCTTGAGCGATTCCAAGGTCCTTTGCTCGTCGGGGGCGATGGTGAGGCGCAGGATGCCCTCCTCCTCGCCGCGCAGCATCGCGAGCACGCGGTGCGACGGGGCACGGGCTAACTTCTCGTGGGCATCGTAGTAGATGCGGTATTTTTCCTCCTCGTCCACCTTGTCCTTGATGCGTTTGGTGGTGATGGTGCTGTGTTGGCGGAAGGTGTTGCGCAGGCGGGCGCGGATAGTGATGTTCTCGCTGATGCGCTCGGCCAGGATGTCGCGCGCCCCCGCGAGGGCCTCGTCTATTGACTGCACACCCTTCTCGGCGTTCACATAGCGTGCTGCCTCCTTTTCGAGGTCCACCTGCCGCTGGGTGGAGATGAGTTTCGCCAATGGCTCCAGTCCTTTTTCCACGGCCACCGTGGCGCGCGTCTTGCGCTTGGGCCGATAGGGGAGGTAGAGGTCTTCCAACTCGCTGAGCGTGAGGGCCGCATTGAACTGCGCCTCCAGTTCGGGCGTGAGTTTGCCCTGCTCAGACACGGAGTCAATGATGGCCGCGCGCCGCTTGTCCAACTCCACATAACGGAGATGCAGGTCGCGGATCTGGCCTATCTGAACCTCGTCAAGGCTTCCGGTGGCCTCTTTTCTGTATCGGGAAATGAAGGGGATGGTGGCACCGCCCTCCAGCAACGCCAAGGTGTTTCTGACCTGTTCTTCGGTCAGATGCAGTTCCTCGGCAATTTGCAAAGCATAGTTTTTTTCGGTCATTTATCGGACAAGGGTGACGGTCCCTCTTCTCAGGAGGGTCTGGTTAAGGTTGGAATAACGGATGTATTGTATCGTCCACACATAGACTCCAGAGGGGGCGGGCTTGCCGTTGATGGTGCCGTCCCACGGCGTGTCAGTGTCCTCGGTCATAAAGAAGAGGTTGCCCTGTCGGTCGTAGAGTTCCAGGCGATAATAGGCCACATCGGTGGCAATAGGCTGGAACACATCGTTCACATTGTCATTGTTGGGGGTGAACGAGTTGGGAATATACAGGGCAAAGTTATCCACCACGGGCACGATGAAGGTGGTGTCGTCCGAACAACCATCCACGTTGGTGACGATGAAGCGGACGTTCATATTGTCGGATGTGGTGACGTGGTAGGCGTGCTCGGCGTTCTGGCTGGTGGAGGTGCCGCCGTCGCCGAAGCTCCAGAAGTAGGAGACGATGTCGCTGCCGGTGGACTCATCATAGAAATAGACAATCTCGCCGTTGTTGGCTTCATCAGGGGAGAAGGAGAGCATAGCGTGCGGGTAGTCGGACACGTGGATGGCGTTGTGCAGCGACACCGAGTCGGAGCAACCCGGCGCGGTGGAGAGCCACAGGGAGACATCGTAGTATCCGGGATTGTCCAACGTCACGTTGAAAGGATTGCTCGTGAATATGGTGTCTGTGCCGTCCTCGTGGGTCAAGTGCCAGATGATGTCGCAATCGTCGGGGATATTCAGAGTCTTGAGATTGACAGGCAGCGGGGCGCAGCCGTTCTCCGGGTTGATATGCAGGTCGATGGTTGGCTGGCTGTAGATGGTGACCTCCACATCGGCGGTGTCGGCCAGACAGCCGTAACGGTCCTTGGCGATGACTTGGTAGGTTCTGCCGCTGGAGATGTCGGCGGCGGAGGATTGGGCATTAGGGGTGGTGATGCCGCTGGCGGGAATCCATTGCCAGAGCAGGTCGTTGGCCCCACTGGTCATATTGACGGAAATGTGATCTCCGTGGTGGCAATACTTGAAAGTCGTGTCTTCCAATTCAATAGGAGGATTGCACTTCAGATGATAGACCAAAGTGTCCACACGCCCGGCATCAGGATGCCCGTTGTAATAATAGTCGTCGCAGAAAACGGTGGTCACGATAAGCCGTGCCTCTTTGATGTCGTTGTCGCAGGTCGCGGAGGGCAACATACGCAGGTGCATCTTGATAACAGAGTCGTCGGCGTGGTAATAGACCTCGTTGTTGGTCTCGTTCAGGATATCCCAGTTGGTTCCGTTGAGGTAGGTGAGTTCGTAGTCGGTGCCTACAGTGGCATTGCCAAAGAAATCCACGCTGGCGTGATAGATGCCTTGGAGCACTTTCCGGGGCAGTCTGAATGAGATGTCCACCTCCCTGCAGTTCTGAACGAGGGTGTCACCAAATTGGGTGGAAGAATTGCCGTTGATTTGAAAATCCTCATCCACCTGCACGGTAGGACTATAGAAACTGCCCTCTTCCAAAAAGACACCGGAATCATAAACCCCATCCCCCACATCGGAAATGGCAAGGTGCATGTGATATGTCATACAGGCCAAAATCGTGGTCGAAGCCGTAAGTTTTACCGTATATCCGTTGAATGCCGGGGGCGAGCTGCTGTTTTGATGATAATATTGTGTGTTTGAGAGAATACAAGGGGATGCGCTTCCGGCTGATACACCTCCGTTTACCGTATTAATGGTCACAGGTGTGATGCCGTTAGGCAATAGGGCCACATTCCACGAAGAATTGGTGTAGGTCAATGGATTGTATCCCTCCACAAAAAAGCCAAATACATCGTTATAGTTAGAACAGACAAAATCGGGATACTCTTCGGAGGCAAACACATAATTGAAGGCCACCGTGTCGGAATAGGCCACGAAGTCGAAATCCAGAGCCGCCCGGTCGTGAAGAGGGTGCTGGGTGGTGTTGATGATGGTGGCGAGCCGTGTGTCCGGGGTGACCGTGTTGTTGGTGACATCCACACTGGCATTAGCGTTCGGATAGCTGCTGGACTGAGCAATGTTGCTCAGGTTGCTTGTCGTCATCACGATGCCGGAATTTATGGGGAAAGTAACATTCCCACGATTGAAAATGCCGATTTGTGGATTGGATGATATAGAAGAGGTTGTCGTGGTGTTGGCTCCGTACGTGAAAGAGCCGTTGCTCAGCAAAACCCCGTCACCGGCCAGATGTTGCTGAATCAAGGTGTTGGGCGTGGTGCCGTTTGGGGCAGCTGTGACTGTGAATCCCTGGGCATTACCCCAGGAGAACCAACATAATAGCCCTATTATCCATATCAATGTTTTGGTATTCATTGCGTATTTTTTTAAGCATTACTATCGCTCACGTTCTCGATGGCACGTTGGATGCGGCGGTGCGTCTCTTCCGTTCCCATCAGCTCGATCATCGTGAAGAGTTCCGGGCCGCGTGCCGTGCCCACCAATGCGATGCGCACACTGTTCAGGATCTGCCCCATATTGAGCCCGTTGTCCTGTATGTACTGCATCACAGTGTCCTGGGCCTTCTGCCTGTCAAAGGGCTGGAACGACATCAGCATATCGTCGATCACCTTCAGATGCGCGCCCGTGCCCTCTTTCCATCTCTTCTTCAGGGCCTGCGGATCATATTCCGTCGGCGCCTCGAAGAAGTAGCAGGCCTGCTCCCAGAAGTCGTTGATGAAATTCAACCGGTCCTTAATCAAGTCTATAACGTTTTTGACATAGTCTGCGTTGCAGCTAATATGTTTTTTTTCCAATATTTTTTCAAAGTAAGGATAAAGCTCGTCGGCACTCTTCATCTGGATGTACTCGTGGTTGAACCATTTTGCCTTGTCGAGGGAGAACTTTGCACCGGCCTTGCTGATCTTTTCGATGGAGAAGGCGTCGATGAGTTCCTGCAGGCTCATCAGTTCCTGGTCGTTGCCGGGGTTCCAACCAAGCAGGGCCAGCATATTGATGACCGCTTCCGGCAGGTAGCCCGACTCGCGGTATCCTGAGGAGATATCCCCGCTCTTGGGGTCGGTCCACTGCAGGGGGAACACGGGAAAGCCGAGGCGGTCGCCGTCGCGTTTGCTGAGTTTGCCGTTGCCGTCGGGCTTGAGCAGCAGGGGCAGGTGGGCGAATTGCGGCGCCTCCCAGCCGAAAGCCTTGTAGAGCATCACGTGCAGCGGGGCGGAGGGCAGCCACTCCTCGCCGCGGATGACGTGCGTGATCTCCATCGTGTGGTCATCCACAATGTTGGCCAGGTGATAGGTGGGCATCCCGTCGGACTTGTAGAGCACCTTGTCGTCGAGCAGGGAGGAGTTGATGACCACCTCGCCACGGACGAGGTCGTGGACGTGGATGTCGATGTTGTCGGGATACTTGAAGCGCACCACATAGTGCTCGCCGGCCGCGAGGCGACGCTCCACCTCCTCGGCGGGCAGCGTCAGCGAGTTGACCATCCCCATACGGGTGGAGGCATCATATTGGAAGGTCTTCTTGGCAGCCTCGGCCTCCTTGCGCTTGGCGTCCAGCGATTCGGGCGTGTCGAAGGCGTAGTAGGCCCAGCCGTCGCGCACCAACTGCTCGGCGTAGGGCTTGTACATCGCCTTGCGCTCCGACTGACGGTACGGACCGTAGTCGCCGCCGATGCCGACGCCCTCGTCGAACTTGATGCCGAGCCATTGGAAGGCCTCTATGATGTAAGCCTCCGCACCCTCCACAAAGCGCGTCTGGTCGGTGTCCTCGATGCGCAGCAGGAAAGTGCCGTGGTTTTTCTTGGCAAACAGATAGTTATACAAGGCGGTGCGAACGCCACCGATATGAAGCGGGCCCGTGGGAGAGGGCGCAAAACGTACTCTTGGATTCATAAATGGATACTTGATAATTTCTTTATTTGTTTACGCTGCAAAAGTACAAAAAAGTTCGACACTTTTTTGTACTTTTGCGCTCTTTTAAAAAAGTACCATTATGGCCCTGTTCAATTTCAACAAACCCGAACCGAGAGAGTTCAACTACAAGCCCCGTTTCTACACCCCCGAGGAGGAAAAACCCACCGGCGACCACCGCAGGGATTTCGCCGAAGAACTGCACCGCGAATGGTCCGGCAAACGCCGTCACGACAAGGACAGAGGTAGTATGCCCTGGATCACCGTCGCCTCAATGCTCTTCTTCGCCCTTATCCTCGCTATCCTGTTCTTCAAATTCTTTAAATAGCCAATTAGCTTTTAGCTATTAGCCGTTAGCCATTAGCCGTTAGCTATTAGCCTTTAGGAAATGGCCAATAGCTAATAGCTAACAGCCAACCGCCAGACCTATGGATATCATCAAACTTTTGCCCGATGCCGTGGCCAACCAGATTGCCGCCGGTGAGGTGGTGCAGCGCCCGGCCTCGGTCGTCAAGGAACTCCTGGAAAACGCCGTCGATTCCGGTGCCACCGACATCCAGCTCATCGTCAAGGATGCCGGTCGCACCCTCATACAGGTTATCGACAACGGCAAGGGAATGTCTTTCAAGGATGCACGGCTCTGCTTCGAGCGGCACGCCACCTCCAAGCTGCGGAGCGCCGACGATCTGTTTCACATCACCACCAAGGGCTTCCGTGGTGAGGCACTGGCCTCCATCGCCGCCATTGCCCACGTGGAACTCAAGACCAAGCCCGCCGAGAGCGACACGGGCACGCTCGTCCTCATAGAGGGCGGTGAGGTGCGCGCCCACGAGGCCATCGCCACCCAGGACGGCACCTCCGTTTCGGTCAAGAACCTCTTCTTCAATGTGCCCGCCCGCCGCAACTTCCTCAAGTCCGACAACGTCGAGATGACCCACATAGAGGAGGAGTTCTACCGTGTGGCCCTCATCCACCACGAGCTGAATTTTTCCTTCTTCCATAATGGCAAACTGATGCTGCAGCTCAAAGCCTCCAACTTCCGCCAGCGCATCGTCGCGGTTTTTGGCTCCCATTTCAAGGATAAGCTTTACCCGGTGGAGCAGCAGACCGACTTTATGAAGATTTCCGGTTTCATTGCCAAGCCCGAGAACGCCAAAAAGAAGAAAAGCGAGCAGTATATGTTCATCAACCGCCGTTTTGTGCGCCACCATCTGCTCAACTATGCGGTGGAAACCGCCTATTCGGAATTGATACCGCAGGGTTATCGTCCTGCCTATTTTCTATATATTGACATTGATCCCGCCGCCATTGACGTCAACGTGAGCCCCACCAAGGTGGAGGTGAAACTGCAGGATGAGAAGCTGATGTTCGGCTTTCTCAACGCCGCCGTGAAAAAGTCGTTGGGCACAATGTCGCTGACTCCTCAGCTGGACTTTGACGTGGAGGGAGCGCTTATCCCGCCCGACAAGCCCGCCAATCACGAGGTGGTGGCCCCCTCAATGGGCATCAACCCCAATTACAATCCCTTCGACAGCGTGCCGTCCCGCCCCCGCAGGGAGGGAAGTTTCGACTCCTTCTCCAACGACTCCTGGAAGCAGCGTTCCAACCCCTCAGGATGGGAGGAGTTTCTGAAGGGAATGCAGACCGAGCAGGTCAGCACTCCCGAGTGCACCCAGCTGGAGACGCCTATGGAGGAGGTTCCCTGTTCGCAAGGGAATATGGAAGAGTTGCCCGATTCGTTCGACTTTTTCGTCGCCGACAACCGTTATATCTTCTGCCGCCTGCAGGAGCAAACGATGGTGGTGGATGTGGTGCACGCCTACGAGCGCATAATGTACGACCGCTATATGGATGCGCTGCTCCACACGCCGGTGCGCGTGCAGCAGAGCCTGTTCCCCGTCACCATCACCCTCACGCCCGCGCAGGCTGACTTGGCCGACACGCTCAAGCCGGACTTCCTCAAGTTGGGCTACGACTTGGAGAAGATGGACAACACGCATTTTGCGGTCAACGGCACGCCCAACGACGAGGCCTCGGAGGGCGATGTGCAGACACTCATAGAGCAGGCCCTCGATGCCTTCAAGACCAACCAGTTCCTCTACAAAGCCGATGCGCGCCGCAATATGGCCATCTGTATGGCCCGCCAGAGCCGCTCGCGCTACAAGCCCCCAAGGACGTTCGATGAGGTGCGGGCGCTTTTGCAGCAGCTCTTCAACTGCGAGTGTCCGGCCACCACGCCATCCAACAAGAATGTTTTCCACATCATTGGGCCAGAAGAACTGAAACACTACTTTGACTGATTATAACAGACTATGAGTCAAATTGAGTTGCAACATATCACCTTCGGTTACGGGAAAGACCCTCTTTTCTGCGATTTGAGTGTGCAGATTGCCGAGGGTGAGTTTTGTGCCATTGTCGGGCCCAACGGGTCGGGCAAGACCACCTTGTTGAAGTGCATTGCCGGCCTGTTGTCGGTGAACAGCGGGCAGGTCATTGTCAACGGGCGGGTGCTGAAGGATTACACCACGCGCGAGTTGGCCACGCAGGTGGCCTACGTGCCCCAGCGACAGGAGCTGGTCTTCGACATCTCCGTCTTCGATATGGTGATGATGGGCCGCAATCCCTATCAGCGGCAGTGGCAGCTGGCCAATTCCCAGGATGATGCAATCGTGGAGGAGATGTTGGAGAAGTGCAACCTGTCGCATCTTCGCGACCGCAGCGTCAACGAGTTGAGCGGCGGCGAGATGCAGCGCACCCTGATAGCGCGGGCGATGGCGCAGCAGACCCCCATAATGCTGTTGGACGAGCCCCTCTCCAATCTCGACATTGCGCACAAGTTCGAGATTATGGACATCCTACAGCGCCTTAACCGTGAGCGAAATGTGCTGGTTGTCATTATCTTGCACGATTTTCCCATTGCGTTGGAGTACGCGTCGCACGCCTTGCTGATGCGTTCGGGGAGTGTCTTGCAGCACGATGTGGTGAAGACAGTGTTGTCGCCGGAAAATATACGGAGTTGTTTCGATTTGTCAGAGCGGTTTGTTATCACCGAAGAGGGATTTGTCAGCAAATGATCTTGGTCTTCGGTCTCTGTTCTTCGGTCTCTGTTCTTTGTTCTTTGGTCTTTGTTCTTCGGTCTTTTGAGATTGGTTGTTGGGGATTGGTTTTGTTTCAAAAAAAAATGTTATTTTTGCCGCCTCAAAACGGAGAGATGGCAGAGCGGTCGAATGCGGCGGTCTTGAAAACCGTTGAGGGTCACACCTCCGGGGGTTCGAATCCCTCTCTCTCCGCCAATTGTAGAGACGTAATGCATTGCGTCTCTACATTTGTTTTAACCGGGAGGGTGTTATATCCGAAAACGCGTCTTTGTCACTTCCGGATTTCCTCAATGCAGTTGTCACTGTTGCGGTGATCGATGATATACACCGCATCGTCCGTCACCTTCAGCAACTGCTCGAAATATATACCCAACGTAAACGGCATATTCGGGCTGGGATTCCTGATGATTTTGGGTTCAAAATGCAGGTCGTCATCCAACTTGCCCAATACCAAACAACGTTCACTCGGCTTTGTGGCATACAACACTTTCCACTCGCGCTTGGGACCACCCGTGTAGTTCGACACCTGACCGTTGAACAACAATCTTGTCTCCCCGTTCCATTCAAAGGCAACTGGCAAATCCTCGTGATTGTTCCCCGAACTTTGAGTGCCAAAAGGCCGCGTAACAAATGCCAGAGGCTCTAAATCTTTGTCAAACAGAAAGATGTAAAGATTTTTATGATCATTATAAGCCCTAACCGAGTTTCCATTCGAGACAAGAATGGACCGATGCTGGTGAGCCAACACCAAAAAAAGCCCGTTTTGCAAGGACAAAATCTGATACGGTTTGAAAGCGAATTTATCCTCATTATAAGCATCGTAATCATACTTGATATCCTCTGGCAAATCAGGGATTTCCACTTCATAAATGTTAGATTTGTCCACTTCTCCGCTCTTGTCTAATATAATCATCCCTACCCCGTTTTTTGCAGCACCGAATATCATCAGACGCTGGTCGGCAAGCAATGCTGTATGCATATTGTGCAGCCCCTCTAAATCCTCTTCAATTTGCATAGGCTTGTATTGTTGGTCTGTGGTAATCGTGACAAACCGTAAAGTCTCGTTGCGGTCTATATAATGACGCTCTTTCACATAAACAGTTCCGTCATTAGCAAGATACCCCTCTACGACGTACGGTTTTTCCCCCCTGACTTTTTCCCTTGTATGGGCAATCTCACGTCCATCGACACCACGCACCATCACATCAATGGTGTATTCTTCAACACTTTGATCCGATGGCTCTAAGTAGGTTAGATAGGCGAGTGTTTGACCGTCAGGAGAAAGTAAGACACGGGACAAATTGTATTTCTTACTCTCGACAGGCACAGAATACGCCACTTTGGGTACAATCTTGCCTTTGATTTTATTCATAACCGGGAATGCGTACTGGAAAAAATCCATACTTTTGTTCTTTTTGTTGAATGATGAACCTAGCAGCACCGCCTTGTCATCTGCCATAAATGCTGTGGAAAAACCGTAATCTTCGTCAAACTCATTTTCCATAACAACGGAACGGTTCTTTTTGTTATAAACGGTGACAAAAAATTCGTCATCATCATTACCATAAACACTCTTGTCCACAGCACTAAAGTAAATATTGTTGTCATCCTCACCCAAGACAGTAACCCTGGCTCCTTCATCCATTCCGATTTCGGGTCCTTTGGTCGTGATGGTCTGTGCACTGCCATAAAAAAATGAGGTTGAGAAAAGGAAAATAAACAGCAGTATGCTTCTAACACGCTGTTTTTCAGAAATAAATGCAACCATTTTATTGAATTTTATTGTAAGTGAGGACTTTTATTTTTCACTTCTTACCGTCTCCGCCGACCATAATGCAAAGTCCGTAAAACATCAAGATAAGCAAACGACGCTGCAAAAATACGAAATTATTATGTATGTTTGCACCCGAAATTGGTCACAAGAAAAGTCAGATTATGGTCATTCTCTTCAACAAACCCTATGGCGTGCTGAGCCAGTTCACTCCCGAGGCGGGACACCGCGCCCTCAACGAGTTCGGGTTCCCGCCCGGCGTCTATGCTGCGGGACGACTCGACCACGACAGCGAGGGTGCCCTGCTGCTGACTGACGACGGCCGGCTCATCAAGCGGCTGCTGGATCCGAAGAACGCCCACCTGCGCACCTACCTCGCCCAAGTGGATGGCGAAATCACCGACGAGGCACTGCAGCAGCTGGCCAAAGGGGTCGTCATCAAGGGTTACCGCACCCGACCTTGCAAGGCCGAGCGGGCACTGCCGCCGGAGAACCTCTGGGAGCGCGTGCCGCCCATCCGCTATCGCGCCAATATCCCCACCAGCTGGGTGCGCCTCACCCTCACCGAAGGCAAAAACCGCCAGGTGCGCCATATGACCGCAGCGGTCGGATTCCCCACGCTGCGACTCATCCGTGTCCAAATCGGAGACCTCAGTCTGGACGGACTCCAGCCCGGGGAGTGGAGAGTGGTTCGATAACCATCATCAGTATGGAATGCCGATTATCACGAGCATTTAACTCTGAAATTTTCTTTTATAACGCCTACCCAATGTCAATAACTCATTGCTAATTATATCAGCGGAGCCATATATAACGGGAGAAACAATATGACGTTCTCGTCAAAAGCGTGGGAGATAAGCAAACCTGTGTCACCCATATAGCACTTGAGCGTGTTCCGTTCCATATTGAGGCGAAGTCCCACGTTGGAGGCCGTGCAGCTTTTCAAGATTATCACAATCATAAAATTCACATCTTTTCAAGATTATTCCTTTGTCCGAAAAATCCTGTCTCTGCTCATCATTATCTTTGCTTTTACGGGTGAATATGCGGAAAATGAGACTGGAATGATGTTGAATTTCTATGCCCTGAGGTAAATTAATAAAGATAATAAATTGAGTATTAGTTATATATAAATCTTAAAAAAACTTAATGATAAATCAGGATATTATGTAGATTTGCAGCGTCTTAATATTGGATTATGTTTTACAGTTTGAAAAAACGGATTATGTGCCGGGCGTTGGCCAAAAGGAACAAGCAAAATCCTTTTGATTACCAATATGCCGAGAATTTTTCTCTTGATGGCGAAAAGGACAAATGGCTGAACAATTCCTACTATTTTTCCGCCCACGACGAGAAAATGTCCATCTTCGCCCGCCTGGGAAAGAGGGTGCATTCTGAAGAGGTATGGTTTGCCGTCTTTTTGGGCGGAAGTATCTATTCCTTGCGACAGGAGTTTTTTCCCGTCGGTGAATCTCCCCTTAGGGTGGAAAAAAATGGTGACAACTGGACTCTCTCCTTTCAAGGCAAGCTGAATGAAAATGACGAGGTCAGCCTTCAAGCCACTTTTGTCGGCAACCAGAAACCCATTGATTTCACGAGCGATATGCCGGCGGAGAGAATGGCGGCGGGAATTGCCAACGAAAAATGGAGCAAGTCGTTTTTCAGCCAGCTGCAGAATGTCAGCGGCCAGTGCCATTACGAGCAGGAGGGGGTGCTGGAGGGCCAACTGACCCTGAACGGCAGCGCCACCGCTTTCCGTTTGCCCTGTGTGCGCGACCATTCCTTCGGCAAAAGGGACTGGAACTATATGAACAACCACCTCTGGCTGATGGCTGTCTCCCCCGACCAGCAGTTCAACTACTCCCTGGTTTCTTATCCCGTGATGAGTGTCCTGGAGGTGGGCAATTACCGTGACGGCAAGGGCCTGCATTTTATGCTGCAGGCGGATTTGGATTTTGAGCAGATCAACCAGGGAACGATTCCCCGAGAATTGGCTTTCCGTGTGAAGTTGGACGATGCCAGGACGATTCCCGTAGAGGCGAAGTTCCTGACAGGTGTTATCTACCATTTCCAGGATGGCCAATATATTCTGCACGAGAATATTGCGGAATTCACTATCGACGGCAAAGTTTCCCGTGGCATTTTGGAAATCGGCTTCAACGCCGACCGCAACCGCTTTTTCAATCAAAGAGAATTAAAAGAGATTATAAGATGAAGATATATCAGTTAGGGCAACTGCCCGAGGAGATTTATCCTCTTGTGGGAGGCAAGGCGAAGGGGTTGGATATGTTGGTCCGGCAGGGATTCTCAGTCCCACAAGGCTTTGTCATTACCGAAACGGAACAAATAGATGAAGAGGCTGTTTATCAGGCTTTTGATGCTATGAATGTGCGGCAGGTGTCGGTGCGTTCTTCCGCCTCCAACGAAGACCAGTCTGCTGTTTCCAATGCCGGCCAGTATGAGACTTGCCTGTTCGTGGACCGTGCACATCTGATGGAGAGCGTCAGGAAATGTCTGGACTCCCTGAACTCCCGGCGTGTGGAGGATTATGCCCGTCACTTCGAGTTGGGCCGGGGCGCGATGAATATTGTGGTTCAGGAGATGATTGACAGCGAAAAGGCTGGGGTGCTTTTCACCGCCGGCCCGAACAACGGATCGGCCATCCTCATCGAGGCGGTCGAAGGGCAGGGCGAGAATCTGGTTTCCGGTCAGGTTTCTGCCCGCCGATACGAGATTTTCCGCAAATGTTACCGCCCTTGCGGTGACGATCTGCTCAATGAGGACGAAATCCGGGAACTCTATGAGACCGGAAAAAAAGTGCGTGCGGTTTTTGGAGAGGAGAAGGATCTGGAATGGGCCATCCAAAAAGGCAAACTCTACCTATTGCAAATGCGCCCCATCACGACGGAAATCATTGACATTGAGGAGTTCGACCGTGACGATGACCTGAGCGGGCATCTGTTCACCAAAAGGAATGTGGGCGAGATGATGCCCGGGGCTGTCACGCCGCTGACGTTGTCCACCTCTGCAAAAGCCATCGACTATGGTATGCGCTATATGCTCTACAAGGCCGGTGTGTACCGCTCGCCATACGAGGAAAAGCCGTTGCGGCTGATTTCTTCCATATCAGGACATCTGTTCTTTGATATGAACCTGCTCTATAATATGTATGCGAAAGTCGGAATTGCCGATCCACAGTCGATGAATCTGTCTATTATGGGCGAATATCACGAATATCCTCCTGTTACCGCCAAGTTCTCCAATCCGATTGTCCGCGGCATCAATTCCTTGAAGTTTTTACGTTACGTCTTTTCCGGTCATCGCGCGATGAAGCGTTTCGACGCGCTGTTGACCAAAGTCCATTTTGCCAAAACCTCTTCATACAGGGAACTTTATCAGAGTATTGACCGCAATCTTGCCTATTTGGACGAAAGCCTCATCTACCACTATGCTTCGTCGTCGTATTCCGGCAGCGCCTCCAGCACCCTTTACAGGATGGTGGACAAGTATTTTCCCGACAAGAAGAAGTATCAGTCTTTTTTGTCGCATCTGCTGACCAACATCCCCAATATCGAAAGTGCCGATATCCTGTTGCGCTTGCAGGAGATTGCGTCATTGATCAAGAAGCGGGAGCCGCAGGCCGTGCATTTCACCGCCGGCGAATTGCTGGAGTACATCAAAAGCGATGCGGAAACCAATACCCAATACCGGCAGTTCCTGTTCCGGCACGGCCATCGCTGCATCAAGGAGGCGGAGCTGCGAAACAAACCGTGGAGGGATGATGAGATGCCGCTGATGAATTATCTGCTGAGCATTATCAATTCGCCGATGAACCTTACCCAAAGCGAAGAAGCGATTGATTTTCAGAAAGAATTCGCATTCGTTAAGAACCCGCTGCTTAAAAAGGCTTCCATATCATTTGCCAAAAAGGCTCGGCAGGCGGTGGTGGCGCGCGAATATGGGCTGCCCGCCATTGTCAACGTGAAAGGGTCCACCAAACTACTGAAAAACGGCGACCGCATCCGGATGGATGCTTGCAAAGGAACGGTTGTCGTTGTTTCTTGACGCTATATGAGGACAGAGGCCCGACTCAGGGTGAAATGATAAAGCAGGGACAATATGGTCTCGTTGTCCCTGCTTTTCAAGGTTTTAAAGGAAAAGACGTGGCCTGCTGGGGCCTCATCTGTGACGATGACGCAGCGAACCACGTCGTAGGCTTGTCAGATGGAAAATTTAAGACCGGCAAACAAACTGCGCGGCAATGCAGGTCCATAAATGTAACCCGCATCGCGAAATTCTCCCTGGTCGAAATCGTTCTGGTAACTGTTGAAGATGTTCTTCATTCCAATACTGACTTCAAGCAGGGTATTGTCTTTGAGTTTTATTCCATACGATAATTTTGCATTCAGGTCGAAGAAGGGTTTGGATATGTCCTCGCGGTCGGATTCGATGTATCCGGCGAAATGTTGGAGCAGCATTTTTCCCGTGTAGGTCCCCGACAAAGCGATGTCGAGTCTTTTGACAGGGGAATAATACAGCATTAAGAAACCGTATGTGTCGGGGGATCGGAACATTTTTTTCTGAGGAGCCACGGTTTCGCTCCATTGTTCGGGTTCACGATAGCGACTTTGCTGATAGGTGAAACCGGCTTGCAGTTCAAGTTTCCGGATTGGTATGTATTTCACTTCCACGTTCAATCCGGCCACCATAGCTCCGGAACCGTTTTGCCGCGACAAAAGGAGATTGCCGGCATTGTCGGTTCCTTCTGATACCAAAACAAACACGTCTTTCAGTGTGGTGTAGAAACCCTCTAACAGCACATCTACAGCCGAACGTGCCCATTGACGGTTGAAGTTCACGGACAAATTGACGGAGTGGGAGTGTTCGGGTTTCAGGTCGGGTGCGAGCCGGATAATGGAGCCGCCGCCGCCCACAGCCGTGATATGCAGATCCTCATCGAAGGCTTGCGGGGCGCGAAATCCCTTGGCATAGCCTGCACGGAAAGTCATCCATTCCAGTGGGGCATATCGGACGTTGGCGCGGGGACTGAAAATGGGCTTCTTGATCATATTGTGCTTGTCCAAACGGGCTCCTAATAACAATGAAAGCTTTTTGTTTTTCCACTCGTTTTGAATGAACGCGCTGTAAATGTTCACCTTTTGGTCGATAACTCTGTCATAACCCAATGACTCGTCGTAAAGTCCGTTGTGGTTGAACTCTATTCCAGAGGTCAATGCGGCGGGCATAAACAGGAATTTTTTCATATTGAAGACATACTGGGCTCCGGAAACAAGGGCGAGGTCTTTCGTGTGGCCATACGCGTTAGGATCTTGTCCCGCACCATAATAACTGTTGCGGAAGATCGACTGCAGGGAGGTGTAAACCTGTAACCAGTGGCGTGAATCCTTGGTGAAGAAATCGTATTTCAAGCCGGCACAGTGAATGTCGTGCTCGGTTTGTTCTGTGATGTCAGATTCGTGCGCGGGCAAAGACAACTTGTTTCCGCCTCGACGGAATTCATGGATGGTGTGGTATTCAAGCGACAGTTTGGAGTGTATCCCCATCTTGATGAATCCTCTGAAACCGATGTTTCTTGCATTGAGTTTTCCTATTTCGGTAAAACCGTCGCCATCGTGGTCGTAGGGACTGCGCTGTCGGGCTGAGGCGAAAAGGGTTATCCCCGCCTGATTGTTGTTGGTTACCAGGGATGCGTTTAATATTGTGTTAGCATCCACGCGCTTCATGCCGGTAAGCGACAGCGTGGAGCCTACGGTGACGCTGTTCACTTTAGGCTCTTTGGTGAGAATGTTGATGGTGCCCGCCACCGCGTTGGACCCGAAGATGGCGGAACCTCCGCCTCGGATGACCTCCACTTTCTCTATCATATTGACTGGAATCTGCTCGATTCCGTAAACTTGTGACAGAGCGCTGCTGACGGCACGACCATCAATGAGAATCTGTGAGTACGCACCGTCCAGTCCGTTGATACGTACCTGCTGGAAACCACAATTCTGGCAATTACTTTCCAACCGCAATCCGGGCATAAAGCATAAACCCTCGGCCAGACATGCCGAATTGGTGTTGTTGAATACTTTAGGCGATATCACCCCAACCACCAAGGGCGCTTCCTTGCGGCTTGTCTCATTCTTGTTGGCTGAAATGACCACGTCTTTCAACAAGATGACATCCACGTCAACTTCAAAATTGAGTTCTATGCTGGCTCCGTTTTCCAACTCGACAACTTTTTCCTGTGGTACGAAACCTGTTGAATGCGCCACCAGTGTGTAAGTTCCCGGAGGAAGGGCGGAAATGAAATAGTGCCCGCTTGCGTCGGTAATTGTGGATACCGATGTGCCCTTGACCGTGACGTTGATGTACGGAAGATGCTCGGCGGTGTTGTTTTTTGTAACGTGTCCGAAAATATGTGTTTCGTTTTTTTGTTTTCTGGGGCGGTTATCCTGTGCGCCTGCACAGATAACCATGGACAGCAATACTGCTGTCAAAAAAGTTGTTTTCATCTTATCGTTTATTTTATGAATATATGTTTTTGTTATAGGCAGAAAACAACGATAGGCGGTGCGCGAATGGAGAGGTGCCTGTGTGTTCCAGACCCCAAACACGGAATTCTCCGAGGCTTGCTCAGAGAAAGAATGGTGATGGGTGGAATCGACACCAAAAATGTCAGCGGAACGGTAAATACCGCATGTGACAAGTGATGTATGATGATGAGTGCTTTTTCCGAGTGATGGTGCTGGTGATGAGAAAAAACATTATAGAGATGGGAATGCGTCACAACCAAATTCCCATAACTATGCGTGTGGGTGAAGAGCGTACTCCCCACAAATTGTTCCACAAACACAATCAACAGTATAAAAGCTGAATATCTCCTGATTCTTTTTATCATATATATTTTTTTGAGCAAGAATACCTGCTCAAACCGGTGGCAAAGAAACAGCAAATCAGTTTCTTCATATATCCCCTAATAGTGAGTTTTAGGATTCTTAATTCCTTATTATTGGTTATTATATTTTATATCTTTGCCACCCCAAACCATAATCATCGACTATGACGAAAAAGAAGAAACCTGTAATGGCCTATGTGATGCTGGGCATCGTGGTGGGTTGCGGATTATTGGCCTTTTTGTTCACTAAAAGTCACGGCGTGGCAGACGCTCAGACTACCGAGGTCGCCTCTTCTCTGGGCGATAAAGTGCCCGAACGGCTTGAGATGCCGGTGTTGAAGGAAAAGCGTTCCGAGCAGATTATCGCGCACAAGGGCTACACGGTCAGCTACAATTCCGACTGGTGTGTGCCCAACTGGGTGGCATACGAGCTGACCCGCGAGGAGGTGCGTGGCACGGTGCCTCGCGCCGTACACTTTGAACCCGATCCTGACGTGCAGGGCGTGTGTCCCACTTACCGCGACTACTCCCGTTCCTCCTACACTCGCGGACATATGGCGCCGGCGGGCGATATGAAATGGGATTCCATCGCGATGCGAGAGTCGTTTTACCTCTCCAATGTCTGCCCGCAGGACCACAACCTGAACGACGGCGACTGGAAAGTGCTGGAGGAACAAGCGCGCTCGTGGGCCTACAAGTACGGGAGTGTCTATATCGCCTGTGGCCCCATTATGTCCAACAACCCGGAGGTGATTGGCCGGAATAATGTGGCCGTGCCCGACGCCTTCTACAAGGTGCTCTTGTGCAAGATCAACGGCCAGTGGCAGGCCCTCGGCTTTGTGTTCGACAACAAGCCCGGACACCGTCAGCTCCACTATTATTGCCGAAGCATTGATGAGGTGGAGAACATCACCGGCATTGATTTCTTCCCTGCCCTTCCCGATGAGGTCGAGGACGCTGTGGAGGCAAAGAGCGAGTTATCGGCGTGGAGCAGGTAGGGTGATTTGCCATTTGGGAGTTGCGATTTACGGGGATCCTCATCACGGCACCACACTGCGCTCCTTCGTCGCTTGTGCGGGGTTACTTGCACTTCGTGCGTCTTGTCCCTTCCTTTAGTTTTGCAACCTCAAAATAAAGTGCAAAATAATGCTGTAAATTCTATCT
>ERZ842401.127-NODE-127-length-97490-cov-9.356905_pt1 | contig 97490 bp, 81 predicted proteins | sample MGYA00521270_ERZ842401 | MGnify/ENA primary metagenome ERZ842401 (study PRJEB31892, sample SAMEA3878208) | bioreactor metagenome | biome: Moose rumen | place: Sweden | collected 2011-10 | study: EMG produced TPA metagenomics assembly of the PRJEB12797 data set... | reverse complement strand
AGGCTGGGCACCGTGCGCTGAATACGTATGCGATGAGCATTGATGAGGTGGAGGCATTGACTGGCTATGATTTCTTCCACTCACTGCCTGACAAGTTAGAGCGTATGGTGGAGGCTGAGGTTCATCAGGAAGTTTGGAAATAGGGTTTTTTACAGAAAAACATCCTACATATCTGCCATATCCTACATGGCCGAAGGCTATCATGCGTTTCCGCATGTAGGATGCATGACGGATATGGCAGATAAATGAATTCTAAGGGCATTTGGATGATGCGGCTTGTTTGTCACAGGAATGCAACTTCCTTAGCGGGAGTTTCGCTGCATCTTTCGGTTCATATGCGTGGTACAAGTCGTACCAAGCTTTGGTACAATTAAGTAATTGCCGGAAAATTGGGCACCGCACCTTGCGCAGTTATATAGATGATTTTACGACAACAATAACAACAGCAACTGTATGCTTCAACTTGAAGTTATAGCTGCTGTTGTTACAATATGTAGGTACAACTACCTGCAGATTGTCGGATGCTTACAAATATTAGTAAGCCACACCGCTGGCCGCATGCAGAGAAGCAAGGCCCTGAGCATCTGGCATCACGGTCATAGCCTCACCGTTAGGCAGGGCATACTCAATGGCACCATTCTCATTGATACGGAACAACTCGTTGGTTACACCGTTCTGAGAAACATTCCAAGAATTGTCATCAGCATTGAAGGTCAGGCTCATAGATAGGTCTTCGCCTTCCTTAGTGATAGAATAGCCATTCTCCAGAGTGGTAACCATATAGTTGCCATTCTCACCCTTCACCTGGCGCACATCACCGATGCTTGCCACAGGATTCTCACCGCTCCAGAACTCGATGGAGTTGATCACAACAGCATCGGCAAAGTAGCAAATGCCATAGACTGGGATGATGTTGAGGGCCAAGAATACAACCTCATTTACCCACTTGTCACCAACGCCTTGGTTCCAGTTCAACACCTTCTGATGCAGAGCGAATGAACCAATGCAAGAAGAGAATACGAATGCGCCACACATGAGAAGTGTAGCCAGTTTTAAAGTCAACTTTTTCATGTTCTTTCTGTTTTTAAAGTTCAACAATCAATTATCTGTATTTTCATTTTTAGTCAGCTGCCTGAGTTTCCAACGATACCACGGGAGCAACTCTTCCAGGCGGTCGAAGTCTTTCTTAAAGATGATGCCTATGCCCTGCGTAGTAAGATTGGTGCGGATATAAGAGCGATCGTTCGTCTCGTTGTATGCTTTCAGACGGATATTGCCCGAACTGTTTACCAGCCATTCCGCTTCAAAATCCCCCACAAAGTTAGTATTTGTTGTCATCATTTGGTTCTCTCTGTACCCAAAATTACCATTTATTAGCAAACGGTTGTTGAGGAGCTGTCCAGAAAGGATGCCTTCCACCTCCATATCATTCCACCCATCTTCACCCGTACTGAAGTTAGTTCCGAAGTTCCAATTATTGTTGTTTATCACATTGGAGAGCATGCTATTCAGCTGTCCGGAAAGGGTAGAAGACACCACGCTGGTAGCGATGTTCGACTGCGATCCGTTGTTTTCTGGCATGTAGAACTTACCGATGGTGAGCAGGTAGAGAATCTGCGTATTCATCTGCTCATCTGTAGCGATGTAGTTCTGCACCAAAGCCTGCACTTCATCACGCTCCAAAGGCAGTTCCAAGCCCATAGAAACTGAAGGAGAGGTAAGGCGGCCTGTCATGTTCAACAGACAGTTGACACGCACTAAAGTCTGATCTACATAGGCACGGGCGTTAGGGATCAAGTCATTCAGCGAAGCCGAATTCACTTGATAGCGCGTCTGAAGGTCAAGCACGCCATCAAGCGGCTCTCCATCGAAGGAGATGGAACTGCCGTCCAGAATGGTGAAATCTTTCTTCATGATTTGCTGGATGCTCATCTTATAGACACCCTGATTGATGTTGTAGGCTCCAAACAGCTTGAAGTCACCCTTATTGAAGAACTCTGCCGTGAGGTTGCCCGATCCGTAGCAACTGATATTGTCACCAGAGAAAGGATCCATCACGATGCGTAAGTTCATATCGCGTGTCACATCTGCCACCAAATTCAGTCGGATATCACCAAAGGAATTGTCTTCCTCCTCGCTTTCTTCCGTCATCTGCGCGAGATCAAATTCGGAAAGAGGCACTGGGTCTTGCAAAGTGCGACGAGGCGTTTTATCCACAAACTTGATAAAGCCATCCTCCGTAGCTGTAGATACATAGTCCTTTATATAGGTGAAAACGGAGTTTCTATTGGTCGTCACCGCCACATCGATATTCATGCCCGTCTGTGGATTGCCAGAAATGTTCACATTTCCTGTGCCATAGACAGTGCCATAGAATGGGAAGTCCACCACCGACTTCGTGTTGAGAAGCAGCATGTTATCGATATCAATATCAAAATTGTAGCGAATGTTCTTGAAATGGTCGTAATTCAATTCGCCATTGGCATGTCCCATATGGCCTTCATTGTCGAACACACGATTGTTCACAAAACGCAGACCTCCCGGATGCACCTGAATGGTATCCGTCAGGTTGATATAGATATTCAGGAAGTCTATCTTCATGGCAGCATCCACGGCAGCCAGGCCATCGAGCGTAAGGGCCTTGAACTTGCCATAAACGCGCACATCACCGAAGGCACGCCCATAAAGCTCAGGTGTGATATCAGAGAGGATGTTTTCAAGGAATTCCAAGTTGGTGCCTTCTGCCTTGATCTGCAAATCGAGCGAACTGGTTGGCTTAATTGGGTAGATATAGCCCTCTACGTGCGTCTTAGCCAATTCCTGCTCTGTGATGTCCACATCTATATATAGGCCCTCTACAGGATGATGCCACTCCAGATGTGCCTGAGCATCACCCAGATAGCCGTTTTCAAAGCCAATGCCCTCTATGAAAAGATCGGCATTGAGCTTAGGCTCTTTCATTACATTGCTGGCTACTGCTGGGCCTGTGGCAAATCCTGAAAGATTCACGCCAAGGTTTGCTACATCGAACACATATTTCAAGTCGATGCCCTTCAAATCCAAATAAACGCTATCTGCTTCAGAATCAGAGAGCAAGCCATTGATACTGAGGTGTCTGTCCTCGTGGTAAATGAGGAAATCATCTATGGCCACCTTGCCGTCTTCGAACGTGACGGTAGACGGCTGAATATTCCAAAGGGTATCACTGATGACAATATCCGACGGCTGTACATTGATGGTGGTCTTCAGAGCCGACTTTCGGTCTTTCTCCACACGCTCAAAGTGGGTAAGGGCAGCCAAACGGCCACTATACGTACGAACGCCGTTGTTTCCCCAGTTCACACTGGCTTCAAGACTATCGTTCTGCACATAGGCCTGTGCGGAAACGTTCATGGAATTGGACGGACTGACATTATTGAAACGCACATTGAGATTCAGACGGTCGTCTTGATTATCACATAGCAATCTGCCCGATTCAATGAAACGATTGTCATAACGCAGACGGGGGAAGAATCCCTCCACACGCATCTGCTGCAGACGCTCGTTGACATAACCGGAGAGTACCGACTGAGAATAAATCTTGACAGGAATCTCAGAAATAGCTGCCAGCATATCGGTGTTTGCCACACGGAAACTAAACTCAAATACATTGCTTGTCTGCTTTTTCTGCGAACCAGCACTCACTAAAGAAGGAATATATCTTTCCAAAATCTTCATGATACTGGCAGGCAATGTCTGATAGGAGAATGTACCCTTTATCTGACCTTTCAGCACTTCGGAATCTAGGTCGATTAGCTTGTTTCCATCAGCTTCTTGATTGGCAGCTACATGGAAATTCTTAAGGAAGTAGTTCTCTTCATCAGTGCTGAATGACACACTATCAAGGTCGATGGAGCCTATCATGTCATCGATATTATGCCCGCGCAAATTGGCTCTTAAAATGCCCGAAGCCTCTGTCTGTCTCAACGTATCTGCGAGATGCAGCATCGCAGGGCGAAGGTTGTTTAGCCTTGCAGTGAAATCATAGACAGGAACGGCACTCCGCAGATTGAAGTTGCCATTCATGTTCAGTTGTAGATTCTCATCATCCACGATTACAGCTCCGTTGAAGCCTCCTTGACGGTATTCGCCATCGAGGTCTATATGCTCATAGGTGTAGTCCTTAAATTCTAAGGCGGAAATCAAACCTTTCACCTTCATGTCTGGATATTCCTTTTCTGCCGCATGCCCATCGAAGTTCATCTCCATAGTGACATTGCCCAAATCTTCTTCTGCAAGTAACTTACCCAATTGGAAATCAATGGCTTCAAGCTCTCCCGCATAATGCAGCGGATTTTCTTTCTTTGCAGCAGTAAGTTTCACATTGCCCTTCAGATTGCCTAAAGCCGTCTGCAAGAGACCATTGGCATTGAAACTATTGAAATAGCCATCGATATCCCCAGAGAAGTTGGCTGTTCCCAGTCGCTGGAAAAACTCCGAACCATTATCAGAACCCGCATTAAGATTTCGCAGCATCATCGGAACACCTTGTTCATCAATGCGTAAGCGCTCCAAACGGCCTCGCACATAGGCACTATCAGGAACGGAAAGACTGCTAAACACGGCATTTCCTTCAGCAAGAATATGATTGTTGGCATTGACTGCCAAGACTGGACATCGCAGATTATTCAGCGTTCCATTGGCACTCAGCTGCATGCTAAGTGGCTCTGTGAAAGAGCTGAAGAGGGGGAGGAAGGCAGAGAAATCACGAAGGGTGACCTTCGGAGAAGCCAACTGGAAATCAAACTCTACATCATCTGCCACATTCTTCACATTCGGAAGATCGTAGTTCAATCGGATAGAATCCATAGAGATACTGGTGGCAGGGAGCTCGATATTAAATGTCTTCACGAGTGTGTGCTGCTTGTTTCCCACCATGTGAAAGTTGAGGTTATCCAGTTTGAAACCTGATTGTCTTTCCTCAAAACTCATGCGACGAATGGCCGCATTCAGCGAGTCGTTTGTTAGGGCCTTAAGGGAGATATTGGCCACTATGTTATTGAAATCCAGATGATTCACGTTGAAGGTATCTGGAGTCAACGGCTCTGAAAGGACATCGTAAGTCACCGTTCCCTTACGCACCAAAAGGGAATTGATACGAACATGAAGATTGGTTTGCTGCTGTGTAGAGTCTTTGGAAGCCAAGGCATCAAGTACGAATTGGTAATTTGGAATGGCCTCAGGATGCTCTTTCTGCAGATGCATCTGAAGTCCAAAGAGTTGCGCGGTTCCTATGGAAACTTCACCAGACATTAAGGAGAGCAGGCTTATCTTTGCAGAAGCGCGTGAAATACCGGCCAGTTGGGCACCCGACTGATCGGCCATAGTGATATCCTCCAATATCAGACGATTAGGAAGGGCAAACTCCACACGCCCTATTTCAACTTCTGTACCTAATAAGTCGGAAAGCTCACTACTGACCACATGACCAACTCGCTGCTGCACATAAGGTATGTTCAGCAAAACCATGACGGCTATATAGAATGCCAATAGGCCTATGACCGTCCATCGGGCTATGTTGTTGATCTTGTTTCCCAGTTTATCCTACATTATTAATAAATCGAGAACAAAAATACGAAAAAAAGTCATTCATACCACTTTTATCACTACTTTTGCAGAAAGTTTTAAAAAGAAAAAATAATGAGTACGATTATACTAGGAATTGAATCTTCTTGCGATGACACCTCTGCAGCAGTCATAAAAGACGGATTTCTGCTCTCCAATGTCATTGCTAGTCAGGCAGTTCACATGGCATATGGGGGAGTGGTGCCCGAATTGGCTTCACGTGCCCATCAGCAAAACATCGTTCCAGTGGTAGATCAAGCGCTGAAACAGGCAGGAGTGAAAAAAGAGGAACTTAGCGCTGTGGCATTCACCAGAGGTCCGGGTTTGATGGGTTCACTGCTGGTAGGTGTTTCTTTCGCAAAAGGATTTGCTCGTTCACTTGGCATACCAATGATAGATGTTAACCATCTGACAGGCCATGTATTAGCCAATTTCATTAAAGTGGATGGCGAAGACAACGAGGTACCGCAATTCCCCTTCCTTTGCTTGCTGGTTTCTGGCGGAAATTCCCAAATCATCTTGGTGAAAAGCTATAAGGATATGGAGATTCTGGGACAGACCATCGACGATGCGGCCGGAGAAGCTATCGACAAGTGCTCTAAAGTTATGGGGCTGGGGTATCCTGGCGGTCCGATTATCGACAAACTGGCTCGTCAAGGAAATCCGAAGGCTTTCAGTTTCAACAAGCCTCATATTCCCGGCCTCGACTATAGTTTCAGCGGACTGAAGACCTCTTTCCTCTATTCGCTGAAGAAATGGATAGCCGATGATCCCGATTTCGTAGAGCATCACAAGACAGATCTGGCAGCTTCTCTTGAAGCAACCATCGTGGACATACTGATGGACAAACTGCGCAAGGCTGCCAAGCAATATAATATAAAAGAGGTGGCGCTTGCAGGCGGCGTGTCTGCCAATAATGGGCTTCGCAATGCATTCCGCGACCATGCCAAGCGTTATGGATGGAAGATTTTCATCCCGAAGTTCAGCTATACTACCGACAATGCGGCAATGATAGCTATCACGGGATATTACAAATATCAAGACCAAGATTTTTGTCCGATAGAGGCACCGGCTTACTCGCGTGTATCTATCAAATAATTTTTCTCTAACTAGGAAAATATTTTTTCCTAACTAGGGAAAAAGTTTTCCCTCACGGGAAAGTTTAAAAAGCGTGATGAAGGAGAAAGTTGTCAAAAAGGAGAAACTATGCAGAAGAAAATGCACATCGAAGAAGAGATAGGAACTCTTCTGAAAGAGAAAAATCTGACTATGGCTACCGCTGAGAGTTGTACGGGTGGGGGAATTGCCGCATTGGTGACCTCCATATCGGGCAGTTCATCTTATTTCAACGGCGGCATCGTGGCTTATCAGAATGAAGTGAAGGAGCAGATCTTAAACGTACGCCCTGAAACCATTGAGACCTACAATGTGGTAAGTGCCCAGACGGTGGAAGAGATGGCCAAGGGAGCCATGAAAGCCCTGCATGCCGACTGTGCCGTAGCTACTTCTGGAATAGCAGGTCCTACAGGCGGTGATAAAGAGCGACCAGTGGGCACCATCTGGATAGCAGCTGCGTATGGCGATAAGGTGGTGACCATGAAGCAAGAAGGTGACCAAGGAAGAGCCCAAAATATAGACAGAGCCATCAAAAATGCTCTTTCGCTGTTGGCAAAACTCCTAAAAGAGTGAAAAAAACACCTTTTAATGAGAATAAATCTAATAAAAATTTGTTTGAGTAAGAAAAAAGCACTAAATTTGCGCTCTGTTTGAAGACACCTATAGATAAAAACAATAAAATATAAAGATAGAAATGTCAAAGATTTGTCAAATTACAGGTAAAAAGGCCATGAATGGCAACAATGTTTCACACTCAAAGAGAAGAACTAAGAGAACATTTGATGTGAACTTGTTTACTAAGAAGTTCTACTATGTAGAGCAGGATTGCTGGATTAGCTTGAAAATTTGCGCACAAGGCCTTCGCCTTATCAACAAGGTAGGTTTGGATGCTGCTCTGAATCAGGCTGTAGAGAAGGGATACTGCGATTGGAAGTCAATCAGAGTGTTAGATTAAAAAAGTAAGAGGAGATACAGAGTATGGCAAAGAAAACAAAGGACGCAAGAGTTCAGGTTATTCTGGAGTGCACTGAGATGAAGGACAGCGGTATGCCAGGTACATCTCGCTACATCACCACCAAGAATAAGAAGAATACCCCTGAAAGATTGGAACTCAAGAAGTACAATCCAATCCTGAAGAGAATGACAGTTCATAAGGAAATTAAATAATAAGTATACACCATGGCAAAGAAAGCAGTTGCAACATTGCACGAAGGCAATAAGGAAGGTCGTGCATATACGAAGGTTATCAAAATGGTTAAGTCTCCTAAGACTGGTGCTTACACCTTCGACGAGCAGATGGTTCTGAACGAGAAAGTACAGGATTTCTTCAACAACAAGTAATCTGACCCTTTCTTAAGACAATGAAATATGGACTCCCTCATCAGTAACATGCTGATGAGGGAGTTTTTATGTGCAAAAATGAATAGTTTTTTTCTTATTTCAGTAGATTATTGTATCTTTGCGTAACATATAAATAAGGTGTAGTATGGGTATATTTGGTTTTTTCTCAAAAGAAAAGAAAGAAACTTTAGATAAAGGACTCTCTAAGACTAAGGAGAGCTTCTTCGGCAAGATGGCACGTGCCTTGGCCGGAAAGACGAAGGTTGATGATGAAGTGCTCGACAATCTGGAGGAAGTACTCGTCACTTCAGACGTAGGCGTGGAGACCACACTGAAGATCATAGAGCGCATAGAAGAACGTGTGGCTAAGGATAAATACATGAACACCAAGGAGCTGAACAGCATCTTGCGCGAAGAAATCGGGTCCCTGTTGATGGAGAATAATTCTGGTGATGTAGACGATTTTGAGGCTCCTATCACCAAGAAGCCTTACGTGATTCTGGTAGTCGGTGTGAATGGAGTGGGGAAGACTACTACCATCGGAAAGTTGGCTTACCAATACAAGAAGGCAGGGAAGAAGGTCTATCTGGGAGCTGCCGATACCTTCCGAGCCGCAGCTGTTGAGCAATTGGAGATTTGGGGAGAGCGTGTGGGTGTTCCCGTTGTGAAGCAGAAAATGGGAGCTGATCCTGCCTCTGTGGCATATGACACGCTGAGCTCCGCTGTGGCTAACAATGCTGATGTGGTTATCATAGATACAGCTGGTCGTTTGCACAATAAGATTGGCTTGATGAATGAGCTGACAAAGATTAAGAATGTGATGAAGAAAGTGGTGGAAGACGCTCCAAGTGAGGTGTTGCTGGTACTTGATGGCTCTACTGGGCAGAACGCCTTCGAGCAAGCCAAGCAGTTCACTAAAGCTACAGAAGTCACAGCTATGGCTGTCACCAAACTTGATGGAACGGCAAAAGGCGGTGTGGTCATCGGCATCTCTGACCAGTTTAAGATTCCTGTGAAATACATCGGACTTGGCGAAGGCATGGAAGACCTTCAGGTATTCCGTAGAGCAGAGTTTGTAGATTCACTTTTCGGTAGTGAAGCATGAAACGTAAGACTGTAGATATCATCACCTTAGGATGCTCTAAGAATCTGGTAGATTCTGAAAAGCTGATGGCACAGTTCCTGGAAGCAGGATATGACTGTACACATGACGCTCCGAATCCAAAAGGTGAGATTGTGGTAATCAATACGTGTGGTTTCATCGCAGACGCTAAGGAAGAATCTGTGAATACCGTCCTCGAATTTGCAGAAGCAAAGGAAGAGGGAAGGATAGAAAAGCTTTTTGTGATGGGCTGTCTTTCAGAGCGTTATCTGAAAGAACTTGAAGAGGAGATTCCGCAAGTGGACAAGTTTTATGGAAAGTTCGACTGGGTAGATCTTCTGAAAGATTTAGGGAAAAAGGTTGAAGCATCAGACAACCGTTGCCTTACCACTCCACGACACTATGCCTATGTGAAAATCGCCGAAGGTTGCAACCGTTTTTGTTCCTATTGCGCTATCCCTCTGATAACAGGACGCTTCATCTCCCGTCCGATGGAGGAGATTTTGAATGAAGTCAGAGAATTGGTGGCACAAGGAGTCAAGGAATTTCAGGTAATCGCTCAAGAACTGACGTTCTATGGCATAGACATCTATGGCACTCCCAAGATAGCTGAGCTTATTGAACAAATGGCAGAAATCAAAGGCGTAAAGTGGATAAGGTTGCACTATGCCTATCCTGCAGAGTTTCCGATGGACTTACTCCGTGTGATGCGTGAGAAGCCAAACGTATGTAAGTATCTTGACATAGCCTTGCAACATATCAGTGATTCTATTCTGGATAGGATGCACAGGCATGTCACTAAGGCAGAAACCTATGCGCTCCTTGATACCATTAGAAAGGAAGTGCCTGGTATTCACCTGCGTACCACTTTAATGGTGGGATATCCGGGTGAAACTGAAGCCGACTTTGAAGAACTGAAAGACTTTGTGCGGAATGCCCGCTTTGAGCGCATGGGGGCATTTGCCTATTCTGAAGAAGATGGGACTTTCGCTGCACTGCATCATCCCGATGATGTGCCTGCCGAAGTGAAACAGCAACGCCTGGATGAACTGATGGCACTCCAAGCAGAAATCTCTGCAGAACTAAATGCAAAGAAAGTAGGGAAAACCTTGAAAGTCATTATAGATCGAATTGAAGGCGACTATTATGTTGGTCGTTCTGAATTTGATTCTCCTGAAGTGGATCCAGAAATCTTGATACCGAAGGCATCCCGCAGGTTGCGCAAAGGATCTTTCTATCAAGTGTTGATAACAGATTCAAGTGACTATGAACTTTATGGCAACGTGGTAGAGAAGTAACGACTATGAACAATAAGGAATTTACAGCAGAGCTCGCCAAAAGGGTTGATCGTACCAATAAGGAAACGACCTCGTTTGTTAGTTCATTGCTCGATGAAATGTCGAAGCGATGGACTGAGGGAGATTCGATTACCATCCTTAATTTCGGAACTTTCGAGGTGAAAAAGAAAACCGAGCGCGTTTCTGTGAATCCCACAACCAAACAACGTATGTTGATTCCTCCAAAACTGGTGCTGACTTTCAGGGCCAGTCAGAACATGAAGGATACCTTAATAAACGAATCATGAACGAGAAGCTGAACACTCAACATATCATCGACTCTTTCGCTGAAAAGCAGCATATCAGTAAGAAGAGTGCAGAGAACTTTGTCAAAGAGTTCTTCGGTTTGGTGCAGGAAGCACTGAAACGTGATAGGTATGTGAAGATTAAAGGTTTAGGCACGTTCAGAGTGATTGAGGTTGAAGATCGCAGTAGCGTTAATGTAAACACTGGAGAGCGTATTAATATCGGTGGACATGACAAGATCACATTTGTTCCTGATGGTTCTGTCAAGGAACTGATTAATAAGCCTTTCGAAAATTTTGAGATAGTGATGCTTAATGAGGAATCTGTCCTTGAAGATACGCCTATAGTAGAAGAAGAAACAACTTCTTATGAGATAGTTGAGCAGCCCATTGAGCAATCCCAAACAGAGGAATCTGATGCTGAAGAAAAGGTTGCCGCATTTATGGGCACAACTGAGGAGCAAATCCCCGAAAATAAACCGAAATTCTCATACATAACTGTAGCTGTTGTCATACTGATAGCGCTGATAGTCTTATTATTGTTAGTCCTATGAGCATAGTTTTTTCTTATAGATTTACTAAAGTGTATAAAAGTATTTTAAATAGTTCTTTTATATTCTTTTTTTAATACTTTATAATTGGTAAGATAGATAGAAAAAGCTAATTTTGGGACACATTTTGAAAATAGAGAAAATAACATAATAATATAATACATATGTCTGAAATAATAGATATTAGAGAACTGAACGAGCGCATCGAAAGACAAAGCACGTTCGTAGTCAATCTGACCAAGGGTATGGACCAAGTGATTGTCGGTCAGAAGCATCTGATAGAATCACTATTGATAGGTTTGCTTTCTGATGGCCATGTGCTCCTCGAAGGTGTTCCTGGTTTGGCAAAGACCTTAGCTATCAAGACCTTGGCATCACTGATAGACGCAAAGTATAGCCGCATTCAGTTTACGCCCGACTTGCTTCCTGCTGATGTGATCGGTACAATGGTATACAGTCAGAAAGACGAAGGTTTCCACGTAAAGAAAGGTCCTGTTTTTGCCAATTTCGTTTTGGCAGATGAAATCAACCGTGCACCAGCTAAGGTGCAGAGTGCCCTCCTGGAAGCCATGCAAGAACGTCAAGTGACCATCGGCAGTGATACTTTCCCTCTTCCAGAACCATTCTTGGTATTGGCCACCCAAAACCCTATTGAGCAAGAAGGTACCTACCAATTGCCAGAAGCGCAAGTAGACCGTTTCATGCTGAAGGTGGTCATAGACTATCCAAAGTTAGAGGAAGAGAAACTCATTATCAGACAGAACATTACAGGTGATCAGATAGATGTAAGACCTATCATGTCTTCCAACGAAATCTTGGAAGCCCGTAAGGTTGTACGCCAAGTCTACATTGATGAAAAAATCGAAAAGTATATCGTTGACATCGTCTTTGCAAGTCGTTATCCAGAGAAGTACGGTTTAGATGAACTGAAAGAAATGATAAGTTTCGGTGGTTCTCCTCGAGCTTCCATCAATTTAGCTCTTGCTGCAAGAAGCTATGCTTTCATCAAACGCAGAGGTTACGTGATTCCAGAAGATGTTCGTGCAGTGGCACATGATGTGCTGCGTCATCGCATCGGATTGACTTACGAGGCAGAAGCAAGTAACATGACTGCCGACGAGATAGTAAGCAAGATTCTGAATAAGGTGGAAGTGCCTTAAGACTTGATATTATTTGATATATGGAAGCTACTGAACTTTTAAATAAAGTACGTCGAATAGAAATCAAGACGCGCGGTTTATCCAATAATATCTTTGCGGGCGAATACCATTCGGCCTTCAAGGGTAGGGGAATGGCTTTCTCTGAAGTGCGCGAGTATCAATATGGAGATGATATCCGTGACATTGACTGGAATGTGACTGCTCGTTTCCACAGACCCTATATCAAAGTTTACGAGGAAGAAAGAGAACTAACTGTGATGCTTCTCATTGATGTATCAGGCAGTTTGGAGTTTGGTACAGTTAAGCAGCTGAAGAAAGATATGGTAGCAGAAATTGCTGCTACATTGGCCTTTTCTGCCATACAAAACAATGATAAAATTGGAGTCATTTTCTATTCTGACAAGATAGAGAAGTTCATCCCTCCAAAGAAAGGTCGCAAACATATCCTATACATTATCAGAGAACTGCTGGATTTTAGGCCAACAAGTAGGAAAACAAATATCCGTATGGCATTGGAATATCTGACCAATGTGATGAAACGCAGATGTACTGCTTTCATCCTTTCAGACTTCTTGGATAAAGAGAACTTCCAAAATGCCATGACTATAGCCAACAGGAAACATGACATGGTGGCTGTACAGGTTTACGACAGACGTTTGGCAGAATTGCCATCTGTCGGTCTGATAAGAGTAAAAGATGCGGAAACTGGGAAGGAGCAATGGATTGACTCTTCATCTAAAGCTGTCAGAAAAGCGCACCATGATTGGTGGATAGAGAAGCAACTGCAACTAAGTGAGATGTTTACGAGAAGCAACGTTGACATTGTTTCTGTTCGTACTGATCAGGACTATGTGAAGGCTTTGATGAACCTCTTTGCTAAAAGAAATTGAGAAATAGATGAAAAGAATATTATTTTTCATATTATTTACTGTTACCGTCATTAAGGCGGCTGCCCAATCGGTTACCGTGAATGCACAGATAGACTCCCTTCAGATTTTGATAGGCGAACAGACTGGTATCACGCTGGAAGTCACTGCCGATTCAGATAAGCACATCGTATTACCATTGTTCTCTGATACTTTGGTAAGTGGTGTGGAGTTGATTGAGACAGCGAAACCAGACTCTGAATTTCTGAATGACGGGAAACGGCTTGTCTTAAAACAGAAGTATATCATTACTTCTTTCGATTCTGCTCTCTATTATCTTCCACCGATGGAAGTAGAGGTTGAAGGAGAGATATATAAGTCGAACCCTCTGGCGTTGAAAGTTTATTCATTCCCCGTTGATACATTACATCCTGATGAGTTTTTTGGCCCTAAAGATGTTATGAAGCCAGATTTTGTATGGTCAGACTGGTATTTAGCCATCGCATGCATTGTTTTATTCTTCCCTCTGGTATTCTTGTTGGTTTACTTTATCAAACGTATCAGAGATAACCAACCTATCATCCGTAAGGTGAAAGTGGAGCCTAAACTACCAGCACACGAATTGGCCCTCAAGGAATTGGATCGCATTAAGAATGAGAAAGCTTGGCAGAAAGGGTTGCAAAAAGAATACTATACCGAACTTTCGGAAGCCATTCGTAACTATATCAATGGCAGATTTGGATTCAATGCTATGGAAATGACATCTTCTGAAATCATTGATAAACTGATGCAAGTAAAAGATGAATCGGCGTTGGCTGAACTTAGAGAGTTGTTCCAAACAGCCGATCTTGTGAAGTTTGCTAAGTATATTCCATTGATGAATGAGAACGACGCCAATCTTCTAAGTGCTCTCAAATTCGTGAATGAAACAAAGGAAGAGCCAGATCCGAATGCTAAACCTGAACCTACTGAAATAACGGTAGTAGAGAAGCGTCCGCTTCGCACGAAGTTGATTTTAGGTGGAACTATAGCATTAATAGCAATATTATTGATTCTTTCTATATGGTATGTGGGACGAGAGGTTTATTACTATTTTATGTAATGTGAATTGTTTTAATTTATAGAAAAGATGATATTTGCAAATAAGGAATATCTATTCTTACTTCTGCTACTTATACCTTATATTATATGGTATATATGGAAGCATCAGGATTCTGAAGCATCGCTCCAGGTTTCTGATACGGAGGTATATACCCAAGCCCCAAAGTCATTTAAGAACTATTTGATTCATGCACCTTTTGTTCTGAGGACACTTGCTTTGGCGTTATTAGTCTTTGTCATAGCAAGACCTCAAACAACAGACAGTTGGCAGAATAGTGAAACAGAAGGCATAGACATCATGCTGGCATTGGATGTTTCTACCAGTATGCTTGCTGAAGATTTGAAACCGAATAGATTGGAAGCTGCTAAAGAGGTAGCCAATCAGTTTATTAATGGAAGACCTTATGACAATATAGGTGTCACATTATTTGCAGGAGAGAGTTTTACTCAATGTCCTCTGACTGTTGACCATTCCGTCTTGCTTAATCTAATCAACCAAGCCGAATGTGGCATCATTGAAGATGGCACAGCAGTAGGTATGGGTATAGCTAATGCCGTTTCAAGACTAAAAGACAGTAAAGCCATTTCTAAAGTGATCATCTTGCTGACAGATGGTACCAATAATACTGGAGATATTTCTCCACTTACTGCAGCAGAGATAGCCAAGAGTTTTGGCATAAGGATTTATACAGTGGGAGTGGGGACTAATGGAACAGCTCCCTACCCATATCCAGTAGCAGGAACGATACAATATGTCAATATGCCTGTAGAAATAGACGAGAGCACATTGACGCAAATTGCGAATATTGCAGATGGTTTGTATTACAGGGCAACCAGTAATTCAAAGTTGAAAGAAGTATATGATGAAATCGATAAGTTAGAGAAAACGAAAATCAGCGTGAAGCAGTTCAGCAAACGTAACGAAGAATATAAGTACTTCGCGCTTGCTGCATTCCTATGCATCATGCTCGAGATTCTACTAAGACACACTGTCTTGAGGAGGATACCTTAAATTATCGATCTGAAAACGAAGAAGATATGTTTAGATTTGAAGAACCTACATACTTATACCTATTGATTCTGCTCCCACTAATATTGGGCTTCTACGTCTATGCCATTTATAGAAAGAAGAAGGCCATTAAGGAATTCGGTGATCCAGAATTGATGGAGACTTTAATGCCAGACGCATCATTGAGCAGATTGAGAATAAAAATGATACTAATGCTGGTGGTTGTCGCTCTTTTCGCCCTGTTGTTAGCACGTCCACAATTTGGATCAAAACTGGAAACAGTAAAACGAGAAGGCATAGAACTCATTATTGCTATGGATATCTCCAATTCCATGTTGGCTAGAGACATACAACCAAGCAGATTGGATAAAGCTAAGCGTATAGTCGCTCAACTTTGTGATAAAATGGAAGATGATAAGATTGGTATCATTGTATTTGCTGGTGATGCCTATACACAGCTCCCTATTACGAGCGACTATATTTCTGCAAAAATGTTCTTGGAAACAGTATCTCCATCTTTGATATCTAAACAGGGAACTTCTATAGGGGCTGCTATCAATTTGGCAAACAATAGCTTCACTCCAAGAGAGGGAGTAGGGAAGGCCATCGTTATTATCACTGATGGAGAGAACCATGAAGGCGGAGCAGAAGAAGCTGCAAAGAAGGCTTCCGACAATGGCATACAGGTAAATGTGCTTGGCATTGGTTCTCCGGAAGGCGCTCCTATTCCTAGTGAAGACGCTGAGAATCAGTACAGAAAGGATAGGGAAGGGAATATTGTAATCACTAGACTTAATGAACAGATGTGTCAAGATATCGCCAGACTCGGGAATGGTATGTACGCTCGCGTGGACAATACCAATGCTGCTCAGAAAGCATTGGAAAAAGAGATTGACAAACTAGCCAAAGCTGATATTGAAACGAAAGTTTATACTGCTTACAACGAGCAGTTTCAAGCTGTGGCGTGGCTGATATTGATATTCCTAGTCTTAGAGATGCTGATTCTCGAGCGAAAGAATCCGTTGTTCAAGAACATTAATTTGTTTTCTGTTAAACACTGATAGAGTATGATAAGTTGGAAGAACTATTTCGTAGTATTGTCATTATTACTGCTCTCTGTGAATGCGATGTCTCAGAAAGCAGAAAGGGACTATCTGCGAAAGGGAAATAGATATTATAAAGATAGTACTTACGTAGATGCAGAGATTTATTATCGTAAGGCACTGGATGCTAATCCTAACTCAACGATGTCTATGTACAATCTCGGTAATTCTTTATTGTATCAGAATAAGCCCAAGGAGGCATTGGAACAATATGCTGCCGTTGCCAATATAGAAAAAGACAAAGAGAAGTTAGCTAAAGACCTTCATAATGTGGGTGTCATCTGGCATACACAAAAGGACTACCAAAAAGCAATTGCTGCCTATAAGGATGCGCTGCGTAAGAATCCGCATGATGATGAAACTCGCTACAATCTTGCTCTTGCAATGAAAATGCTGAAAGATGGACAGCAACAGAATCAAGACCAACAGCAAGATCAGCAACAACAAGACCAACAGCAGCAGGAAAAGCAGCAACAACAGAATAATCAAGACCAGGATGACAACCAAATGTCAAAGGAAAATGCAGAACAACTTCTGCGCTCTGTAACTCAAGACGAAAAGAACGTTCAGGACAGAGTGAAGAAAAAGCAAAATATAAAAGGTAACAAGCTCGAAAAAGATTGGTAACTAAGAAGTTTGAAAATGATGAAAAGAATACTTCTCATATTGTGCCTTATACTTCAAACATGCATTGTTAAAATAAGTGCTGATGATAAGGTGAGCTTCAAAGCTTCGGCACCCGATGCCGTTGCTGTGGGAGACCAGTTTAGGCTTTCCTACGTGGTGACTTCTACAAATATAAAGGATTTCAGAGCTCCTACTATAAAGGGATTTGATGTTTTGATGGGACCAAGTAGATCTCAGCAGAGCAGTGTACAAATCATCAATGGAAACACCACATCAACGAGAAGTGTCACTTTCACTTATATCTTATTGGCAACCACTGAGGGCACTTATACGATTCCTGGTGCAACTATCACAGCAGAAGGGGATGAAATGATATCTAACTCTGTGCAGATTAATGTTTTACCAGCAGATCAGGCTAATGGCATCAGTAGTGGTGGAGAGGGCACCTCTGCATCTACAGGCAATACCTCTATCTCCAATTCCGATATCTTTGTGGTCGGTAATGTAAACAAAACAACAGTCTTCGAACAAGAAGCTATCTTACTTACTTACAAGATATATACTGCTATAGACCTTAGAGGTTTTGACAATGTGAAACTTCCAGATTTCAAAGGATTTCATTCGCAAGAAGTCGAGCTTACAAGTGATAGGAAATGGGAATTAGAGCACTACAGAGGTCGCAACTATCGCTCCACAGTCTATAGACAATTCATACTGTTCCCACTGCAAACAGGAGAGTTGACTATTGATGCCGCTCGTTTTGATGCTTCTATAGCTCAAGCAAGCCAAGTAACCGATCCTTTTGATGCTTTTTTCAATGGGAGGAATTCGTATGTGGAAGTTAAGAAGTCGCTGTTTACTCCAAAACTCACAATCAAAGTCAATCCACTCCCACAACCGAGACCAGAATCGTTTTCAAGTGGAGTAGGGGACTTCAGCATTACATCCTCTATTAATAGTACGCATATCCAGGCAAATGATGCCATAACTATCAAGGTTGTCATCTCTGGAACAGGAAATCTGAAACTTATTTCTACACCTGAAGTCAAGTTCCCTGAAGATTTTGAAATCTATGATCCAAAAGTAGAATCAACGTCCCAATTGACAAATAATGGATTGACAGGAAGTACAACGATAGAGTATTTAGCAATCCCAAGAAATCCTGGTAATTACAAGATTCCAGCTGTAAACTTCAGCTACTTTGATATCAATTCAAAATCATACAAAACATTAACTACTGAAGAGTATCAAATACAAGTAGATAAAGGGGATGGGACTTCTACACAGACTATTTCAAACTTTACTAAGGAAGACCTTCGGGTGCTAAATCAAGACATTCGCTTCATCAAACAGAATGATGTGACGCTGACTCCAAGAGGAAACTATTTCTTCGGGACTTTGCCTTATTGGCTGTATTACATTATTCCTCTGCTTCTCTTCATTGTTGTTTGTGCTCTATACCGGAAGCGCATTTCAGATAATGCCAATATTGCACAAGTGAAAACAAGAAAAGCAAATAAGGTGGCAGTCAAGCGAATGAAAAAAGCTGGTAAGTTATTGAAAGACAATCAGAAGGATGCCTTCTATGATGAAGTTCTTCAAGCATTATTGGGATATGTAAGCGACAAACTAAATATTCCTTTATCTAAGCTTTCTAAGGACAACATTGAGGAAGAATTGAAACAATATGGTGTCGCAGACGAATTAGTTCAGAATTTCATAGAGGTGTTGAACAGCTGTGAATATGTAAGATTTGCACCTGGTGATGCAAATCAAGCAATGGATCAAATCTACGAATCTTCATTGAACATTATCAGTAAGATGGAGGACTCAATTAAACGTTAATTAGCGGAGGAACAAATCAATGAAAAAGGTAATAATACTCATTATATATTTATCATTTGCGTTCAGTTCACAAGGTTCTGTGAAAGTTGATGCCGATAGTGCTTATGTTCGTGGAGATTATGCACAAGCAATATCGCTTTATGAGGAAATGCTTACTGAAGGAGAATCTGCAGAAGTATACTATAATTTAGGTAATAGTTACTTCAAAATAGATAATATGGGTAAGTCTATACTGAATTACGAAAGAGCCTTACTATTGGATCCTGGAAATTCAGACATCCGTACCAATCTAGATATTGCAAAGTCAAAGACACAGGATAATTTAGTATCAACGCCAAGTATCTTTTTTGTAGTATGGGTAAATTCATTGATTAATACAATGAGTGTAAAGCAATGGGCAGTTTGTGGTATTATTACATTTATCTTATTGCTTTTGGCCTTAGGAGTGTTTTTCTTCACAATGTCTGAGAAAATCAAGAAAATCAGTTTTATAGGTGCTATCTGTTTACTTGTCTTGTCATTAATTTCTAACATTTTTGCCTACAGTCAGAAAAGTAGGCTTATCAATAGAAATGACGCAATAGTTTTAACTCCAAGCGTTACCGTTAGAAGTACACCAAGTGAATCTGGCACCAGTTTGTTTATTCTTCATGAAGGAACCAAAGTAACTATCAAGGATAATTCTATGCAGGAATGGAAAGAGATTGAATTATCAGATGGTAAAGTTGGTTGGATCTCTAAAGAAGATATCGAAGTTATATAAAATCTCTATTACTCGTTTTGATTGTCAGCTGGAGGAAAATCTACAATCTCTTCTTAATAGTTTTGAAATTATAATCACGATTATGTTTAATATAAAATTATGGAATTGTATTGAAGGGTTAATTCAATAAACTTTCTATCTCATTAAACTCCTCACCCATATTCAGATTATAATATACACGATAAAGTCCATTTAACCAGAGTTCTTTTTGGTCTGGACGAAGTTGACGTGCTTTTTCATAAGCGTCTTTCGCCTTCATATAAAAGCTTCTAAGAGTTTCTTGATCCTTCTGGTACTCCGAACTATTAATGTCTGTAGAAGCCTGTGTTGAATAATCCTGAGCCTTGATACAATAAACAAGTCCTATACCTGAATATGCCTCGGCATATACAGAATCAATGGAGATGGCCTGATTATAGGTATCTATAGCTTCATCGTATTTTTCCTGGTTTTGGAATAAATAACCTTTTACATATAGATTATAAGCATTATTAGGATTCTGTGAAAGAACTTCATTAGTTACGGCCATTGCTTCCTCTATCCTATCCTTTTTCAAGTAAAAATCTACTATATTTGCGAAGAAAAACCGATCTTCTGGATATTTCTGAATGCCTTCCTTTAAAGACTCCAAAAACTTAATTGAATCACCTTGCTGAAGGAATGCTGTACTGATAAGCTCCATAGCATATTGGGCATATTCATTACTATTCAGCGCATAGGAAGCATATTTCGAAACAAGCTCATAATCATTGACTTTCAATGCTGTTAAGCATGCAAAATAAGCAACATTTGGAATCAATGTATCTTTCGCTGCAGTGTAATAAGATTCCAAAATAGGATGAAGTCCAGACTCAATATAAGTGTCGAAGAAGTCTATTGCTTTTCTCCTATCCGCCTCTTTCTCTAAAGCCATATAATAATAGCCTCCATTAATCAGGTTGCTACGTTCTTCATAGACATACTGAGAATTGGCTTTTCTGAACTTGTTTTTAATCTTTCCTTTAGAGTCCGGAATTTGAGCCAAATCATCGCATTTCATGAAATATTTCGCCATTCTCAATGAACTATTATATAGAAGTAACGTGTCATATTTCTTATGAAGATAAGCTTTCTGATTTTCTGTTTCGTGTATTCTACGTTGTATTTGCCCTGCCAGATTCCAGGCTTCTGGAAGATCTTTTGATGCAGAATCCGTTAATATGGCATCTATGGCCTTCTCCGCATCAGAAATCTTATTAGCCTTCAATAAACTATTCGCTTCCTTCAGTGCTTTGGTCTGAGCACTCAGAAGAACCGATACGAAAAGGAAAAAAGATGTCAATATCACTCTCATACTATCAAAAAAAACAAAACAATAAAGGAAGCCTAAGCCTAAACTTAGACTTCCTTCCATATCATAGACTATTAATTCAGCAAGCCTTCAATCTCATTGAACTCATTCTGCATGTGCAGGTTATAATAAACGGTGTAAAGACCGTTCAACCAAAGGTTTCTCTCATCTGGCTTCAACTGACGAGCTTTCTCGTATGGCTCACGAGCCTTAGAATAGAACTCTCTCAGAGTCTGCTGATCCTTTGCATACTGTGGAGAATCCATATCCATAGTTGCGCTCTCAGAGAAGTCCTGAGCCTGCAGACGATATACATCACCCATCATTGACCATGCCTCTGCGTTCTCTGGATCTGCAGCAACTGACTGCTGGAAAGTAGCGATAGCATCGTCATACTTCTTTGCCTGTGCCAAAACCACACCCTTCACATACATCTTATAAGAGTTGCTAGGATCGCTGGCCAATGCATCGTTTACGTAAGCGATAGCATCATCATACTTGTCCTGATTAGTGTAGTAGCTCACTGCGTTAGCGAAGAAGTACTTGTCCTGCGGGTACTTCTGAACGCCTTCTTTCAGAGCCTGAAGGTACTCATCCATCTTGTCCTGACGCTTCAAAGCCTCGGCAGCCAACTCGGCTGCAGACTGTCCGTATTCAGGGTCGCTAGCAGCATACTTTGCATACTTAGCGATGCTTGCCCAATCTTCCATGCGCTGTGCAGCTGCACTTGCATAGAAAGCAGCCAGACCCAAGTTCTGATCTGTCTGCTGGAGATTAGCACTCTCAAGCATAGGATTGAATGCAGACTCTGCATAACCACCCAGGAACTCAACAGCCTTCTTACCATCCTCTGCACTATCAGACTGATTGTAGTTGTTGAAGAACTGGATACCACCCTCGATCAAGCTATTGCGCAGCTCCAGAACAGCCTTGGTATTGGCATTTCTGAACTTGTTGTTAATCTTGCCCTTAGCATCTGGCCTCTGAGCAAGTTCGTCGCACTTGAAGAAATACTGGATAGCCTTCAGAGCACTGGTGTACATCTGAGCTTCATCAGCTGGCTGACCAAGAACTTTCTTCTTGTATTCATTGTCATACCAGTTCTTCTGGATGTTACCAGCCACATCCCAAGTCTCTGCCAAATCTCTTGTCTCAGGATTAGTCAGAGCAGGAGCAAGAGTTGTTTCAGCGGCACCAAAGCTACCTTTCATAAGCTTCTTAGCCTCCTTGATAGCACTCTGCTGTGCAAAAGCTCCACTGGCAGCAACCAGCATAGCCATTGTAAATAATACTTTTTTCATACTGATAAAAATTAAATTAATTGTTCTTGTTTTCTATTTTATTCCTCACTCAATTTTTCATTCTCGTTAGTCAGGTCAGGATCGTTCTCCTCATGATTCTGAACGCCTGTGAAATCCATATCTTCTGCTTCCATGCCTTCAGCCATCACTTCTTCCTCCTCTACATCAGTAGGCACTTTGCAAACTGAACCGATTTCATCGCCTCGCTTCTCAAGGTTGATGAGCTTCACGCCTTGAGTGGCTCTTCCCATCGTGCGAATATCAGCAACTTTTACACGAATCAGTATACCAGACTTGTTAATAATCATTAAATCATTGTCATTTGTAACGGATTTCAGCGAAACAAGCTTACCCGTCTTATCGGTGATGTTCAATGTCTTGACACCTTTACCGCCTCGATGGGTCTTTCTGTAGTCATCTACACCCGTACGCTTTCCAAATCCCTGTTCAGAAACCACCAATACGGTTTCTGCATCTGGATCCTTGATGCAAATCATTCCGACCACTTCGTCACTACCGTCTTTGTCGAGCTCCATACCCTTCACACCAGTTGCCGTGCGTCCCATCGGACGGACTGCATCTTCGTTGAATCTGATGGCACGACCGTTTCTGTTGGCCATGATGATTTCATCGTTGCCCTCTGTCAATCTGACATCTATGACACGGTCGCCTTCCAAAATGTTTATGGCTATGATGCCATTTTGGCGCGGACGTGAGTATTCTGCCAGCTTGGTCTTTTTGATGATACCGTTCTTGGTACAGAACACCACATAGTGCGTGTCATTGTATTCCTCATCGCTCAAGTCCTTGATTCTCAGGAATGCGTTCACAGAATCTCCAGGCTCTATGTTGAGCAGGTTCTGAATAGCACGTCCCTTAGAAGTCTTGCCTTCCTGAGGAATCTCATATACTTTCAGCCAATAGCACTTACCATTCTGCGTGAAGAACATGATGGTGTTGTGCATCGTGGCATGATAGATATATTCTACAAAGTCATCATCGCGCGTATCTGAGCCTCGAGAGCCAACGCCTCCCCTATTCTGTGAACGGAAGTCGCTGAGCGACGTGCTCTTGATATAACCACGATGTGAGATGGTTATCACCACTTCATTGTCGCTGTAGAAGTCTTCAGGATTGAAATCCTTTGACAACGGAACGATTTCCGACTTTCTGTCATCTCCGTATTTCTCCTTAACTTCTATCAATTCATCCTTAATGACCTTCTTGCAAAGCTCATCGTCGGAGAGGATTTGCTCATAGTAAGCTATCATGCGCTCCAACTCTTCATACTCTGCATGAAGCTGATCTTGCTGCAATCCAGTGAGTTGGCGTAAGCGCATCTCTATGATGGCACGTGCCTGAAGTTCATCCAATGCGAAGCGATCCATCAAGCCCTGCATAGCATCTGCAGGTGTCTTCGCTGCGCGGATGATGTGAACCACCTCATCAATGTTATCGCACGCAATGATCAGTCCCTCAAGGATATGCGCACGTTCCTTTGCCTTTTGCAGATCATACTTTGTGCGACGGATCACCACCTCATGGCGATGCTCCACAAAGTACTTAATCATGTCCTTCAGGTTGAGCAGACGTGGACGGCCATGAACCAAAGCCACGTTGTTCACACTGAAAGAAGTCTGCAACTGCGTCATCTTATAGAGCTTGTTCAGCACAATGTTTGCATTGGCATCACGCTTCACATCGATGACGATGCGCATACCTTCACGGTCAGACTCATCATTGGCATTGGCAATGCCATCTATCTTCTTCTCATTAGCCAGAGTGGCGATAGACTTGATGAGTTCTGCCTTATTCACGCCATAAGGAATCTCTGTAACGATGATCTTGTCATGCGTGCCAGCATCCTCTATATTGGCGCGTGCTCTGATCAGCACTCTTCCGCGTCCTGTGAGGTAAGCCTCACGTACGCCAGAGAGTCCATAAATGAACGCACCCGTCGGAAAATCAGGCGCTTTCACAAACTCCATCAGTTCCTCTATGGTAATGTCATTATTGTCAATGTACGCCACACAAGCATCGATGACTTCGCGCAGATTGTGCGTCGGCATATTGGTTGCCATACCTACGGCGATACCAGAAGCTCCGTTCACCAGCAGGTTTGGAATGCGCGTCGGCATCACGGTTGGCTCCTGCAGAGAGTCATCGAAGTTATTCTGCATGTCTACAGTATCTTTTTCCAGATCCTGCATCATGTCCTCACCTATCTTCTGGAGGCGGCACTCTGTATAACGCATGGCTGCAGCGCCATCACCATCAACAGATCCATAGTTTCCCTGACCGTCTACCAGACAATATCTCATTGCCCAAGGTTGAGCCATTCTCACCAATGCACCATAAACTGAAGAATCGCCGTGTGGATGGTACTTACCGAGCACCTCGCCCACTACTCTGGCAGATTTCTTATAGGGCTTATCGGAGGTGTTGCCGATGCCCATCATTCCATACAAAATTCTGCGATGCACTGGCTTAAAGCCGTCTCTCACATCAGGAAGAGCACGCGCCACGATTACAGACATAGAGTAATCGATGTACGACGACTTCATCTCGTCCTCGATGTTTATCTTGATAATTTTGTCTTGTTCAAGCATTTACAAATCCTTTTTTTAAAATAAACAATGGTTCTTCAAAAAACCATGTAAAGGTACGGCTTTTTTGCGACATACGAAAACTTTTTGTCATGAAAGTTTCTTTTTCGCTAAAAATGCACCTTTTATTTATATAATAAGCGATTGAGGCGTAATACTGCATCGGTTTACGAAAAATCTGCCGTTAAGCAGGCAAAATTTAGTACACTATCCCAGACGTTTTCCTTCACGATAAATTTATTGTACACTAAATATTTTGTTTTATCCCATTCTTTGGCACGAGTTTTGCTTTTAAGTGGAATATATATTATATTTGCATGACATTAAGACAAAGGATTTTGAAAATGAACAATCAGTTTTCACAAAGAGTATCAGAAATTATCAGCTATAGTAAGGAAGAAGCTAACAGACTGAGAAACAAGTACATCGGTCCTGAGCACTTGCTGTTGGGCATCTTGCGCGACGGTGAAGGAAAGGCCATCGATATACTGACAAATTTTCATATTGACCTCCGCCAACTGAAGGGAAAGTTGGAGGGTTACCTCACGCAAGCCCAGGATTCCTCCTTGGCTCCCGATGCCGATATTCCTTTCTCTGAAACTGCCCAGAAGATACTGAAGATGTGTATCCTTGAGGCACGCTTGCTGAAGAGCCCGAAAGTGGACTCTGAGCATCTGCTCTTGGCCATCTTGAAGCATCGCACCAATCTGGCTGCCACTGTTCTGACTGACAATCAGGTGGATTATGAGGACGTATTCAACATGCTCTCTTTGAAGCCAACCAGTCCGATGGACGGCATGGATTTCGATGAAGAAGATGCTGACGATGAGATGAATGAGAACTATGGTAATTCGCAAAAATCGCCCAATTCATCGGTAAGTTTCGCCCAAAAGCAATCTAGGAAATCAGCTTCTGATACCCCCGCTTTAGATAAGTTCGGATCAGACATCACACTGGCTGCTGCCGAAGGAAGATTGGATCCTGTGGTTGGCCGTGAGCGTGAGATAGAACGCGTGGCACAGATATTGAGCCGTAGGAAGAAGAACAATCCTATCCTTATAGGTGAACCAGGTGTAGGAAAATCGGCTATCGTAGAAGGATTGGCCCTCAGAATCGTTGAGAAGAAGGTGTCCAGAATCCTTCATGACAAGCGCGTGGTGATGCTCGACATGTCGTCTGTAGTAGCTGGTACTAAGTATCGCGGCCAGTTTGAGGAGCGCCTTCACGCCATCATCAGCGAATTGGAGAAAAATCCAAAAATCATCCTTTTCATCGATGAAATTCACACTATCATAGGTGCAGGAAGTGCTGCGGGAAGCATGGATGCAGCCAATATGCTGAAGCCTGCTTTGGCGCGTGGTGAGATTCAGTGCATCGGCGCCACTACCATCGATGAATATCGAAAGAGCATCGAGAAAGACGGGGCTTTGGAGCGTAGATTCCAGAAAGTGATGGTGGAGCCTACCACTGCAGAAGAAACGCTGCAGATACTTCGTAATATAAAAGGTAAGTACGAGGAGCACCATAATGTGACCTATACTGACGCTGCCTTGGAGGCTTGCGTGAAGCTGACAGATCGCTATATCACAGATCGCTCCTTCCCTGACAAAGCTATTGATGCGCTTGATGAATCTGGTTCAAGAGTGCATCTCACACACATCGAAGCTCCGAAGGAAATCGAAGAGCAGGAACGCCTGATTGCAGAAACCAGCGCTCAGAAGACCTTAGCTGTAAAACAGCAGAATTTCGAGCTCGCAGCTGGCTATCGTGATCGTGAGAAACTGCTTATGTCTCAACTGAAAGACATGCAAGCCGCATGGGAAGCCCAATTGAAGGAAGACCGCAAAGTGGTGGATGAAGAAGAGATTGCCAATGTGGTTTCCATGATGTCTGGCATTCCTGTGCAGCGTATGGCTCAAGCCGAAGAGGTGAAACTGGCAGGTATGAAGAAAGAACTACAGTCAAGAGTCATCGCACAAGATGCTGCAATAGAGAAACTTACAAAGGCTATTTTACGTAGTCGTGTGGGTCTAAAAGACCCTAATAGACCAATCGGAACGTTCATGTTCTTAGGTCCAACAGGTGTAGGAAAAACCTATCTGGCACAACAGTTGGCTAAGTTCATGTTCGGATCTACTGACGCGCTGATCCGCATCGATATGAGTGAGTATATGGATAAGTACACCGTTTCAAGACTTATCGGAGCTCCTCCTGGATATTTGGGATATGAAGAAGGTGGTCAGCTGACGGAGAAAGTGCGCCGTAAGCCCTACTCTATCGTGCTGCTAGATGAAATCGAGAAAGCACATCCAGACATCTTCAACCTCCTGCTTCAAGTAATGGATGAAGGTAGGCTGACAGATAGTTATGGTAAGACGGTGGACTTCAAGAACACGGTGATTATCATGACATCCAACATCGGTACGCGTCAACTGAAGGAGTTTGGTACCGGTGTAGGTTTCACTGCTCAAAAGCGCGTAGATGATAAGGAGTATTCGCGCAGCGTGATTCAGAAGGCTTTGAACAAGAAATTCGCTCCAGAGTTCTTGAACAGAATCGATGAGATCATCACGTTTGATCAGCTTTCACTGGATGCCATCGTGAAGATTGTCGATATAGAGCTAAAGGGACTTTACCAACGTGTAAGCAACATTGGTTTCACGTTGGACATTGACGAAGAAGCCAAGAAATTCATAGCAAGTAAAGGCTATGACGTACAGTTTGGTGCCCGTCCATTGAAACGTGCTATCCAAAGCTATTTGGAAGACGGTCTCTCTGAAATCATTGTCAACGGCAATGTTTCTGAAGGTGACACCATAGTGGTAAGCCATAATAAGGAGAAAGACAGCCTTGATTTCACTAAACAAGAAGTCCCTGTGCTTGAGGAAAAGTGAGATAACACGGACAAAATGTCAGTAAATACAACGACTGGCATACGTTTTGCAAACAATTAGTAGAACAATTATAAAACTTATATATTATGCAGAAAGGTAATATTGGGGTAACAACGGAAAACATATTCCCCGTCATTAAGAAATTTTTGTATAGTGATCATGAGATTTTCTTAAGAGAGTTGGTTTCCAATGCAGTAGATGCCACTCAGAAACTCAAGACATTTGCCTCTATGGGCGAATTCAAGGAAGAACTGGGTGACCTTACCGTCAGAATCGCCTTGGACAAAGAAACTATCACCGTTTCAGACAAGGGTATCGGTATGACAGCAGAGGAAATAGATAAATACATCAACCAAATCGCCTTCTCTGGCGCCAACGATTTCCTGGAGAAGTATAAAAACGACGCCAATGCCATTATCGGGCACTTTGGTTTAGGTTTCTATTCTGCCTTTATGGTGGCAAAGAAAGTGGAAATCGTAACTAAATCATACAAAGAAGGCGCTCAAGCCGTGAAATGGACCTGCGATGGAAGTCCTGAGTTCACTATTGAGAATGTTGATAAGGCAGAAAGAGGTACAGACATTATTCTCTACGTAGATGATGATTGTAAAGAGTTTCTTGAAGAATCACGCATCTCTGGCTTGCTGACGAAATATTGTCGTTTCTTACCTGTTCCTATTGCATTTGGCAAGAAGAAAGAATGGAAAGACGGCAAGCAGGTGGAAACATCCGAAGATAATGTCATCAACGATGTCAACCCACTTTGGAAACGTACGCCAAGTGAATTGAAGGATGAAGACTATAAGGAATTCTATCGCAAGCTCTATCCTATGTCCGATGAACCACTGTTCTGGATTCATTTGAACGTGGATTATCCGTTCCATCTCACGGGCGTGCTTTATTTCCCTAAGATCAAGAACAATATCGAACTGACGAAGAATAAGATTCAGTTGTATTGCAATCAGGTATATGTGACTGATTCTGTAGATGGTATAGTACCTGATTTCCTTACACTTCTTCATGGTGTACTGGATTCTCCGGATATTCCTCTGAATGTATCACGTTCTTACTTGCAGAGTGATTCCAATGTGAAGAAAATCTCCACCTATATCACGAAGAAAGTGTCAGATCGTCTGAATGACATCTTCAAGAAAGACCGTAAGCAATTCGAGGAAAAATGGGACGACCTGAAGATTTTCATGGATTACGGCATGCTTACACAAGATGATTTCTATCAGAGAGCCAAAGATTTTGCCTTGTTCACAGACACTGATGGAAAGAAATTCACTTATGATGAGTATAAGACGCTGATTAAGGATAATCAAACCGATAAAGACGGCAACTTGATTTACCTCTATGCCAACAACAAGGAAGGGCAATATAGCTACATCAATGCAGCGAAGAATAAAGGTTATAACGTTTTGTTGATGGATGGCCAACTTGACATTGCTGTTGTCAGTATGCTCGAGCAGAAGTTTGAGAAATGCCGTTTCACACGCGTAGATAGCGATATCATTGACAATCTGATAGTTAAGGAAGAAAAGAAGTCTGAAGCTCTGGATACCGTTAAGCAATCTGCTTTGACAGAGATCTTCAAGAGCCAACTTCCAAAAATAGATAAGGTAGAATTCAATGTGATGACTGCAGCTATGGGTGAAGCTGGCGATCCTCTGCTTCTCACTCAGAGCGAATACATGCGAAGAATGAAGGAAATGGCTAATATTCAGGCAGGTATGAGCTTCTATGGAGAGATGCCAGACATGTTCAACCTCATGCTGAATACGGATCATAGTTTGATAAAAGAGGTTATCTCTGACGAAGAAAGCCAATGTGCTGAAGCACTCTCTCCTATCCAAACCGAGATGGCAGAAGTTGAAGCACAGCGCTCTTCTATCAAGGATTGTCAGAAGGGAAAGAAAGAAGAGGAGATACCTCAAGCCGAGAAAGACACCCTGTCTGATCTGGATAAGCGCCTTGAAAACTTGAACGAGCAAAAGAATAAGGTGTTTGCCGACTATGCATCTAACAATCAGATTATTCGTCAGTTAATTGATTTAGCTTTATTGCAAAACGGAATGCTAAAGGGTGAAGCCTTAACGAATTTCGTAAAACGCAGTTTGAAGTTGATAAAATAAGTTTGCAAAAAAGTCACTTTTAGGTTTGCTAATTCAAAAAAAGTGCGTAAATTTGCAGCCGTTAAACGAAAACGGATTGGTTCCGTAGCTCAACTGAATAGAGCATCTGACTACGGATCAGAAGGTTGTGGGTTTGAATCCCGCCGTGATCACAAAAAAAGAGCCTTAGATATCTAAGACTCTTTTTTTATTTCTCTCATAAGATTAGCATCTGATATTCAACTCATTCAATATCTTTCGCATTGCTTCAAATGTAGTGATACGCGTAGGTACGAGCGGCAAACGCAACTTATTCTGTATCATGCCCATAGCGTTCAACATCGCTTTAACGCCTGCAGGATTTCCATCCACAAAAAGAAGCTTAAATAGTTCGGCAAACTTGTGATGAATAGTCAGCGCATTGGCATAATCACCTTGTAAAGCCAATCTAACCATTCGCCCAAATTCTCGAGGAAAAGCATTGCCTATTACAGAAATCACACCCACTGCCCCCATAGTGATCAGCGGATAAGTGATGCCGTCATCACCAGAAATGACATTGAAACCTTCTGGTCTATTCTTGATGATATCATCCATCTGAGTGATATTGCCGGAAGCCTCCTTCACAGCAATGACATTCTTGAAATCATTAGCGATGCGTAAAGTCGTCTCTGCGGTCATATTTGTACCCGTACGTCCAGGAACATTGTAAAGCACCAACGGAAGCCCTGTGGCCTCCGAAATGGCCTTATAATGCTGATAAATACCCTCTTGTGAAGGTTTGTTATAATAGGGCACCACAGAAAGGATGGCATCTACCCCCTTATAATCGCCTGTTTTCAGTGCATCTACCACACCTCGGGTATTATTACCTCCCACTCCCAAAAGGATAGGAATCTTACCGTTTACCCTTTCGACAACGGTTTCCTTGATCTTCTGCTTCTCATATTCGGTGAGCGTCGGCGTTTCCGCCGTTGTGCCCAGAACGCATAGAAAATCTACATTATTCTGCGTCAAATAGTCGACCATTCTTAAAAGTGCAGAATAATCTACACTCTCATCTTCTTTAAATGGCGTGATGAGTGCAACTCCTAAACCTCGTAATGTTGTTTGTATCATATATTGTTTGTTCTATCCTGATTCGTTTGCAAAGGTAACAATATAATTGTTTTTAAGCATACAAATTATCAAAAAAGAGGAAAACTGTCACTAAATTTATGAAATCAGTTCCAAAAAGTCCTCTTCATTCATAATCTTGATGCCTAACTTCTGCGCCTTCTCTAACTTCGCTGGTCCCATATTATCCCCAGCCAAGATGAAACTGGTCTTGGAAGAGATACTTCCCACATTCTTTCCTCCATGCTGCTCTATCATCATCTTATACTCATCTCTTGAATGCTTCTGGAACACTCCACTGATAACTATAGACATACCATCCAACTTGCTGGAACGCATCTCAAGACTCTCTTCACTCTGAGAGAGCTGAAGTCCTATCATTTTAAGACGATCCACCAGCACTCGATTGGCCTCATTTCTAAAGTATGAGATAATGCTCTGTGCTATTTTTTCGCCGATTTCATCGATACTTTTCAGCTTTTCCAAGTCAGCAGAAGCCAGTTCATCAATGTCATGAAATGAGCGGGCAAGTTTCTTTGCTGCCGTCTCACCAACGAACCTAATTCCCAATGCAAACAACACCCGTTCGAAAGGAACTTCTTTTGTCGCCTGTATTCCTCTGACAATTTTCACGGCAGATTTTGCCCCCATCCGCTCTAACCCCACGATATCATTGGCCGTAAGCGTATATAAATCAGCTACTGAGTGGATAAGCCCTTGCTGATAGAACAGATCGACGGTCTCTGGGCCTAATCCGTCGATATTCATTGCCTTTCTGCTTATGAAATGCTCTATTTTACCCTTAATCTGAGGCGGGCAAGCCGTTTCATTAGGACAATAATGGGCCGCCTCACCTTCATAGCGAATCAATGGAGTTTGGCATTCTGGACATCGAGTGATGAATTTCACCTTCTCTCCCAGCATAAAGCCTCTGGAATCGGTATCAACCCCAGTGATTTTTGGTATGATTTCACCACCTTTTTCCACATATACCATATCCCCGATATGCAAATCAAGCCCTTCAATGATATCGGCATTATGAAGGGAGGCTCTTTTTACAACTGTTCCAGCCAACTGGACGGGATCTAAGTTTGCCACAGGTGTTATCACACCTGTTCTTCCTACTTGATAGGTTACTTCATTTAATCTTGTTAAAGCCCTTTCAGCTTGGAACTTATATGCAATAGCCCATCTAGGAGATTTGGCTGTATATCCCAGATTAAGTTGCTGACGGAGACTATTTACCTTTAGTACAATGCCGTCAGTAGCCACAGGTAGGTTCTTTCGTTCCGCATCCCAATAATTTATAAAATCAAAGACATCCTGCAAACTATGAGCCTTTCGCATATGGTCAGAGATTTTAAATCCCCAGGAAGCAGCACATTGAAGGTTCTCATAGTGCCCTTCTGCAGGCAATTGCTCTCCCAATAGATAATAGAGGTATGCATCCAGTTTTCGAGAAGCCACAATGGAAGAGTTCTGAAGTTTCAATGTACCAGATGCCGCATTACGCGGATTGGCAAACAACGGCTCTTCCCTCGCTTCACGCTCCCTATTCAACTGCTCAAAAACCTCCCAAGGCATAAGTATTTCTCCTCTGATCTCGAATGATTTAGGATAATCTCCATGCAAAACAAGCGGTATCGTGCGAATAGTCTTGACATTATCTGTCACATCATCGCCCTTTTCTCCATCACCGCGTGTCACCGCCTGCACTAACTTTCCATCTTCATAGGTAAGCGAGATGGACGTTCCGTCAAATTTCAATTCGCAGCAAATCTCGAAATCCTCTCCGTTCAGAAGCTCTTTCACACGGTTGTAGAAGTCGGTTACCTCAGCTTCAGAATAAGTATTTCCTAGCGAAAGCATCGGATATTTATGGGCCACCTGCTTGAAATCCTTGCTTAGATCGCTGCCCACGCGCATCGTCGGGGAGTTTGCATCAAAAAGTTCGGGATGCTGCGCCTCTAAGTCTTGCAGCAGGCGCATCTTATCATCGAACTCTTTATCACTGATTTCAGGAGCATTCAGCACATAGTAATTGTAGTTGTGCTGATGCAATTCCTTACGTAGGGCCTCTATTTGTTCTCTATCAGTCATATACATAATTTATCTATTAATTGCAAAGTTACACTTTTTCCTAGAATAACTGTTTTGGTGAATGCTTTATTTTTGTAATTTTGTGCCAAATAACAAGAGGGAAGTGTTTATGAGAATAGATATTATCACAGTGTATCCAGAGATGATAGAAGGTTTTTTCAATTGTTCTATCATGAAACGTGCTCAGAACAAGGGACTTGCCGAAATTCATATTCATAATCTAAGAGACTACACTCAGGACAAATACCGTCGGGTGGATGACTATCCTTTTGGTGGATTTGCGGGGATGGTGATGAAAATAGAGCCTGTGGAGCGCTGCATCAATGCATTGAAGGCAGAACGCGACTATGATGACGTGATTTTTGTGACTCCTGATGGCGAACAATTCTGCCAGCCTATGGCCAATATGCTGTCTCTTGCCCAAAACCTGATCATTCTTTGTGGACATTTCAAAGGAATTGACTATCGTATTCGTGAGCATTTCGTCACTAAGGAAGTCAGTATCGGTGATTATGTGCTGACTGGTGGGGAATTGGCTGCAGCCGTGATGGCTGATGCTATAGTTCGCATTATCCCTGGCGTTATCTCTGACGAACAATCAGCCCTTTCTGATTCTTTCCAAGACAATCTGCTGGCAGCCCCTGTCTATACCCGCCCAGCCGAATACAACGGTTGGCGTGTCCCAGATATCCTTCTCTCTGGCAATGAGGCAAAGATCAAAGAATGGGAAATGGAACAATCCTTAGAAAGAACCAGGCGTCTACGCCCAGACTTACTGGAAGGAATGAGCGAAAAATAGCGATGAAAAGGGGGATTTTTGCAAATCCCCCTCATTCTTATCACACTTCTAGACCTCCTATTATCTCTCTTACCAAATGGAATCCGTGCCTGTCCAAATAGGCATTGATACCTTCTGCCACCTTTACGGTAATAGTAGGATCTATAAAGTTGGCCGTTCCTATTTCTATCGCTGTAGCACCTGCCAGAAGGAAGGCAATAGCATCTTCTGCATTCATAATGCCACCCAATCCTACAACGGGCACTTTTACTGCTTTGGAAACCTGCCATACCATACGAAGGGCAACTGGCTTCACTGCAGGACCAGAAAGTCCGCCAGTAATTGTTGACAAGAGCGGCTTGCGTTTTTCTATGTCAATAGCCATGCCCAACATGGTATTAATCAGCGAAACAGCATCAGCACCAGCACCTTCTACAGCTTTGGCTATCTCGGTGATGTCGGTCACATTTGGCGTCAACTTGACTATCAGCGTTTTCTTGTATACCTTTCTTACGGCACTCACAACCTCAGCAGCTGCCTGAGGCTGCACTCCAAAGGTCATTCCACCCTTCTTCACGTTTGGACAGGATATATTGAGCTCTATAGCAGGAATCTTCTCCAGCTCATTGACGATTGAGGCCGTCTCTGCATAATCCTCAACACTTGATCCAGACACATTCACAATCATCTGACTGTCAATGTCTTTGATCCGAGGATAAATATGATCAACGAAATAGTGCACACCCTTATTTTGCAGCCCTACAGCATTCAGCATACCAGAAGGGGTCTCTGCCATTCTGGGATAAGGATTTCCCTCACGTCTATGAAGTGTAGTGCCTTTCACTATGATGCCACCGATCTTCGAAAGATCCACCAAATCCGCAAACTCCTCACCATACCCAAACGTACCAGAGGCAGTCATGACGGGGTTTTTCAAGGCAAGGTTGCCTATATTCACTCTTAAATCTGCCATAACAACTCATCTATATTGAAAACCGGACCTTCTTTGCATACACACACATTCCCTTCCTTGGTATCTTCCACGCAGCAAAGGCAAGCGCCTAAACCACATGCCATCTTATTTTCTAAGGATACTTCGCAAGGAATGCCATGCGCTTTCGCATATTTGGCCACAGAAACCATCATCGGCTTTGGGCCACAGCAAAAGATATTGTCGAATTTCTTCTGACTAAGCATTGAATGCTGCGTCACAAAACCCTTATCCCCCATACTTCCGTCTTCCGTAGTGGTGAAAACGGCACCAAATCTACCGAATTGCTCCAGCATCAGCAAGTCTTTTGCCGTTCTGGCACCAAGCAGGAAAGATACGTTGCTATATCCTAGTCGCTTCAATTCTGCTCCAAAGTAGAGCAATGGCGCAATGCCTACACCTCCGCCAACCAGCAATACCTTGTTTTCTTTATTTTGCGGCATTGTAAAGCCATTTCCCAGAGGGTAAAGCACATTTACCTTATCGCCAGCCTTCAATGCGCCTAAACGCCTCGTTCCTTCGCCAATCGTTTGGATAAGAAGCCACAACTGGTTAGCCGTTCTATCTACGAAATTAACTGAGATAGGGCGACGTAAGAAGGTGGTGGGAGAGTTGTCTACACGCACTTCCACAAACTGACCTGGAAGAATCTCTGGCAATGCCTCTTCCTGTGTCAGTTTCAGTAAAACATGCCTGTCGTTTAGCTGGAGTTTCTCAGCCACAGCCAGGTCTTTTAGATACTTTTTCATGCAATGATTATTTTCATGCAAAGATAAGTAAAAAAGAGACAAGTTACGATAAACCCATGGGCAAACTACTCCAAATCACGGATTTTTAGTCGGGGTAAACGTTTCGTAGGTGTTATCATCGAAGAAAATTCTAATTTCCGTAATTTTCCTGACAGGCCTTTCTTTATAGATAATCTCTTGTATTACAGGCTCTTTAGATTCTTTCCGAGCATCTTTTAAGCCCATTTCCTTGCGATTTTCTGAAGATTCTGTGTCATTGGTAAGATTTACGGCCTTCTCACCTTCATTAAAAAGGTCATCCTGATTGAAAGAAGGAGTTTCTATCCCTTCACCTTCTCCCAAGAGGAGCCACTGCATGCTCACATCCGGATAGCGGTTGTGCAAGCGAAGCAACACCTCGGTACTTGGATACTTATTTCTCCCATTTAATATGTGCGTAATAGTAGCTGGAGACACTCCGATACTGTCTGCAAAGGCACCAGAAGTGAGATTTTCGCGATCCATTACCTGCTTTACACGGTCTTTAATTTCTTCCATAAATTTAGAAATACAAAAGTTCGTTGTTTTGGTTTACTTCACAAAAGTAAATATAATATTTTACAAAAGCAAAACATGTTTGAAAATAAGTAAATTTTACAAACGTACCACAAAATTTACATAAATAAACCGCAGGTTAAAAAGTTTGGTAAACAAGACTATAGGAACCTATATTATAATATCACAAGATTAGATAATAGTCTGGTTTTTAATAGATTAACATACACATAATATGTAAAATGCAGGCATAATACGATTGTAAACTGAAGCGAAGGAATGTATTTATCACGAAAGTATATTATTTCAACATAAGGCACTGGTTTCTAGCAGATAACATGTCAAATATAAACATATTAATGGGTTGTATTGAGATTTGTGAATCGTGTACACAAAGCCAAATTTACATTTATGAATTTACTAAAGTAATACAAAAGGTTTACTTGTGTACCATTACAGCTTGTTACTTTTGCAAATTCTGATGAATTTACAACCTTACATACAAATGTTAACGTTAATGCCTTTTATGGCTTACTATATTTGTAAACCAAAGATGAATCTTACTACACCTCTGGAGCATGCTGTATAGAGATAGTTTTATGCCATGCCTTTATCACAACACTGCCAAAACTGAAAATTTTACGAAAGTTCTTTACAACAGGACGAATTCATAATATTTTTCGATTCTCAGGGGCTTCGTTTTTACATAATTCACAGATACACAAAAACTTAACCCCCAAATTCCATGTTTGGGGGCATCGCTGAAATAGAAAAAGAAGCAATTTGCAAAGAATTTCAATGAAGAATCTTGAAAATAAGCTCCTTGAGCAAGTCACCACTCTCGATGGATGGATTTCCTACACCTTTAGACTTGGCATCTGTGTATCTGATCTCATGAATGATGTTCATCGTCTTAATGCCAGAATACTTCCCCATTGCTATTATGTATTCTTTCGCCTGCCAAGGAGATTTTAACCCCAAGAATGAAGCCACTCCATTTTCCGTCTTTTCTGGAGCATAGTAAGCCAGCATCAGATTGGAAAAGAAACTGAAGAGATAAGCCAACGTCATCTGTATTGGATTACTCTTTGGGTTGTCCTCGAAGTATTTGATAATTTGGTTTGCCTTATACACATCTTTGTGAATGATGGCGTTGCGCAGTTCTATATTATTGTAGTCCTTGCTGATACCAATGTTCTTTTCTATCTGCTCAGGCGTGATGCGTGTCTGCCCTTCTGGTTGTGTGATGACGAGCTTGTCCAGTTCCCCTGTCATGCGACTAAGGTCTGTCCCCACAAAGTCGGCCATCATTTCCGCTGCCTTCGGATCCATCGTCAGACCTTTCTGCATGACGTAGTTGTTGATAAACTGAGGCAGCTGGTAATCTTTGAGCTTCTTCGACTCAAAGAGAACCCCTACCTTGCTGATTTCACTGGCCAGTTTTTTGCGCTTATCGAGTGTTCCGTTCTTATGGCAGATCACTAAGATGGTGGAATTCAACGGCTTTTGCAGATAAATGGACAGATTCTCCATCCCCTTCACCACCTGCGCCTCCTTGACCACAACCAGTCGATATTCAGACATCATCGGATACCTACGTGCCGTATTGATGATGGTATTCGCATCCACATCTGAGCCATAAAGCACATCCAGATTGAAGTCCTTTTCCACCTCAGAAAGTACATTGTCCAGCAAGAAGTCTGTGATTTGGTCAATATAGTAAGATTCCTCCCCCATCAGATAGTAGATGGGACGGAAGTGCCTCTCCTTCAGCTCCTTCATGATGCTGGTATATGTAAGTTCCTGAGCAGCCATAGTCGTTTACCAGTCGTATTTCAGATGCTTCACCGTCTTCTTTTCGTCGATTATCATGCGCAGGGAAGCAATGCCGATTTTCACATGATCATCTACGAAATTCTTCGTCACCATGCTGTCGCTCTTTTCCGTCTTCACGCCCTCTGGATTCATAGGCTTGTCAGACACCAGGAGCAAAGCACCTGTAGGAATATGGTTGTAGAATCCGCACGTGAAAAGCGTGGCAGTCTCCATATCCACAGCCATTGCACGGATCTTGGTCAGATATTTCTTGAACTTAGTGTCATGCTCCCAGATTCTGCGGTTAGTGGTATAGACCGTCCCCGTCCAGTAGTCGTGCGCAAAGTCGCGGATAGCCGACGAAACGGCACGCTGAAGCATGAAAGCTGGCAATGCAGGCACCTCTGGCGGGTAGTAGTCGCTCGACGTACCCTCACCTCTGATGGCTGCAATCGGCAATATCAAATCGCCCACTTTGTTCTTCGCTTCCAGGCCTCCGCACTTGCCTAAGAAGAGGCAGGCTTTAGGCTTGATGGCGCTCAGAAGATCCATGATCGTGGCTGCATTAGGACTACCCATGCCAAAGTTGATGATCGTGATGCCTTCTGCACTTGCAGAAGGCATGTTCGAATCCTTTCCCACAACAGGCACTCCGAATTTATTGGCAAATATCTCCACGTAATTCTCAAAATTGGTCAGCAAGATATACTCCGTAAAGTCCTCCAACGGACGTTTTGTATAGCGCGGAAGCCAATTTGCTACGATTTCTTCTTTTGTTTTCATAACTAATCACTAACTTTGTAAGTCCGATGCGCAGTGCAACGGAGATTTAATTTACAAATATAGTAAATGTTATCATTAAATCTACCAGAATTTGACGTTAAAATTACCACGAAGGGTGACAAACGTTTGATTTTCGATGTGGTGAGAAACAAGTTCGTGGCCCTCACTCCTGAAGAATGGGTACGCCAACACTTTGTCCATTTCCTCATGGAGCATAAGGGCTATCCCCGTCCCTTGCTTGCCAATGAGATTCTCATCCGTCTGAATGGCACCTCAAAGCGCTGTGACACTGTGCTTTATCGCAAGGACCTCAGCGCACAGATGATCATAGAGTATAAAGCGCCACATGTGGAAATCACGCAGAAGGTGTTCGACCAAGTCACCCGTTACAATATGGTGCTGCACGTAGATTACCTCATCGTCAGCAATGGTCTTTCGCACTATTGCTGCCAGATGGATTATGAGCATCAGACCTATCAGTTCCTACAGAATATCCCTGATTACTCGGCACTTATATGAACAAGAATCCCTCTCCGCATGGAGAGGGATTTCTCTTTTTCTTAATCCTTATCGGCTGCAGCCCTGCGGGAGACGCGACGTGTTTTCTTCTCTGGTTCTGGCTTCTGCTCCAAATTTACGCCTGCCAATTCTGGGTCTATCATGATGCGACCGCAATACTCACAAACGATGATCTTCTTGCGAGAACGCACGTCCAGTTGGCGCTGAGGTGGAATCTTGTTGAAGCAACCACCACAAGCATCACGCTGCACATACACGATGCCCAATCCATTGCGTGAATTCTTGCGGATGCGCTTGAAAGAGTTCAGCAGTCTTGGCTCTATCCTGGTCTCCAGATCCTTGGCCTTGTCTCTGAGTTTCTCCTCTTCGGCACGAGTTTCAGAGATGATGTCTTCCAGCTCATTCTTCTTGTCTGTCAAGTCTTTCTGGCGCTCGTCAAGAGCAGCGTTATTGTTCTCCAACTCTTCGGTCTTGAAGCCGATAGCCTCATTGGCCTCACGGATTTTCTTCTCGCAGAGTTCTATCTCCAGCGTCTGATATTCTATCTCCTTACTCAGCAAGTCATACTGGCGGTTATTGCTCACGTTGTCCTGCTGCTGTGTGTACTTAGCGATAGAAGCCTTGGCGCTCTCGATGTCAGCCTTACGGCTGGCGATTGATCTTCTCAGGTCGTCAAGTTCAGTCTTGATGCGCTCGATACGGGTGTTCAAGCCTGCCACTTCATCTTCCAGGTCCTCTACTTCCAGAGGAAGCTCACCTCTCAGGGTTCTGATCTCATCGATCTTAGACAGCGTTGTCTGAAGCTGATACAGAGCTTTCAGTTTCTCTTCCACAGTCAGATCCTGTGGGTCTTTCTTTGATTCTCTTGCCATTTTTACAAATATTTTATTGGGTTGGTGTTCACTGTGGTCATCTTCACGCTGACCTCAGGGAACTGCTCACTTATTATTTTCTTAAAAATCTCCTTCGTGTATTGCTCACTCTCATAGTGTCCTATTTCTGCCAGCAATATTTCTTCTGCCCTTCCGAAATAGTCGTGGTATTTTATCTCTCCTGTGATGAAGGCATCTGCCCCTTTCTTGATGGCCTCTGGCATCAGGAAGGCACCAGCCCCTCCGCATAGGGCTACACGACGTATCTGTCTGCCTGTCAGTGCCGTATGCCTCAGGCATCCCACTTCAAAGGTCTGCTTGATGCGACGCAGGAATGCCTCTTCTGCTTCTGGCACTTCGAGTTCCCCCACTACTCCAGCACCTGCATTCAGCCATCCGTCGGCCCTGGGTTCCAGTACCTCCACATGCTTCAGTCCTATCTTCTCTGCCATCTTGAAGTTCACGCCATTCACGGCATTATCCAGATTGGTATGGGCTGAAAAAATCGTGATATCATGCTTGATGGCCTTCATCACGCAGCGCTCCACATAGTTGCTTCCAGTGATGCTTTTCACTCCTTTGAAAATGAGCGGATGATGGCTCACCACCAGATTACAACCTTCTCTGATGGCCTCGTCCAGCACCTCTTCAGTCACGTCCAGACACAATAATGCCCCTGCACAATCCGCATCTGTCAATCCAACTTGCATGCCAGCATTGTCAAATCCGTCTTGCAAGGGCAGAGGCGCGAAACGTTCAAGGGCGTCCACAATCTCCTTTATTTTCATTCTCTATGGAATTTGTGGCAAAGTTACTACTTTTTCTTTTATTTGCCAAATAAATGTAATAAAATTGAGGAGCATGCAGACGCTCCCGCATGCCCCTCGCTCTTGAACTGGAATCTAGCATTTTTGCAGTCAAGAATATCTTTTGTTTTTGCTTCCTATTTAAAAGCAAGCGTATGGCTTCACAGCTACCGCTTGCTAAACACGTCTTTCGTTGTATATAATACCACTATTTCCTTTTTAAAAGCAAGCGGGGGCTTCACAGCTGCCGCTTGCCAACGCATTATAAAAACATCGTTGTCATGATGTTAGTATCTCGTTATGCGCTGCCCATGCTCTCACGCTGAGCATCTATGCTCACACCTTTGGGCATTTTTGCTCACACCTGTGGGCATTTTTGCTCACGACTCTAAGCATCGTGAACATCCTGTTGGCCTGTTTCTGAGAAACATGCCATAATTCGTTTTACTCTACACCTCTACACCTTTTGCATGTATCTCTCTGTACAGCAAAAGCTTACATGGGTGTAGAGTGGATGTAGAGTGGATGTAGAGTGCCAGCTCTCTCTACACCCTATTAACACGCTGATTACCTGCTTATTACAAGCAAAAGGTGTAGAGGTGTAGAGTTTTTTGTATTTCATTACTCGCTTATCATGAATGATTAGGATGGCCTGGCCATGTCCAACCATAAGTATTTATAGTTAGGTTGCCTGTGTGATTGTAAGTTACAGGAGGTCTTGAATCATCTTGGTTGGTCCAAGTTACACCGCTACATCCTTCACCTTTCCAAGAATCTATATTTGCCCAACCACAAGGAACATTAACGTCTGTTATATCCATTGTAGTCTTTACAGTCCCATCAGTGTTTAATTCCTGAGCAGTGCCCGATAGTACGCCGTTATCATACTGAATGGTAAATCTAGTATTGGCACAAGGATAACCATGCATCTTCCCATCATTAATTGTACATTCAAGCATTCCTGTTGCGGTAAAGCAAGCATCACAATACTCCTGCGGTACAAACACCTCTACACCCTTTACAGGGCTATTCCATTTTCTTCTCATTTCCATCTCTTTATTTTTATTATTAAAGTTCCTTTTTAGTTTAAATACATTAATGAATCATGAAACTTAATCACTTTTAGTTTTCACAAAAGCATTTTCATCAACTATCGGGAATGTAATCCAGATAATTATATGGAATGGATCAGTGATCCATTGCAGAATTCAAATCAACTACTCATTCTCTTTGGAATACAATTCCAAAGGAGATGAAAATCATTTATGAAGGATTCTTTATGTTGGCAATATCAGATGTCAATAACACACCATCAACAACATCGTCATTCACGTAGGCAGGAATAAGTTTATCCTTGTACTCATCTTTCAAAATCAGGCTGGTTGCGGATATACCCGAACGATAATTATCAAACATATAAGAGTACTCCGCCAAATTGTTGGCTGAATACGGAGTTTGGCCCGAAACACCTTGAAGAATCCAGCAGTTTGCTTCTGGCTTCAAGCCATCTGCAAGAGTAAATGTATGCGATAGGCCACAGCCACCTCGATTCAAATCACACTTTAAATCATAAGGGCCATTTACATCACCATAAAAAATTAAGCTTGAAAATTTGTCGCATGTTGCAACCCATGTCGTTGGCTGTGCACAAGCCGCAATAAATTCTTGTGGAACAAATTGCTGCGTTTCATTTACTGGACTTACCCAAATTCTTTTCATTGTTTCCATAATCATTTGTATTTAAATTGTTTATATTATTCAGATTTAATCTCTTTGAGGAATCCCATATAGGCATAGTTAAGCACGAACTCTGAGGTTTCAATGTCAATGACATGGCCACGATCCTCAAACTCCTCATGCACTGCAGAAAGCAACTGCGAAAGTTTCTTTGGTTCTTGAAGCTGCTCCCAGATGAAATCTCCTACTTCACTCAGTGACACCATGCCATTATAGCGCTGCGCCAAATCGCCAGTAGGTATGAGTATCCACTCATCACCAATCTGACGCTTAATGACATCGGGTGAAACTTGAAACACACGGGTGCCCTCCTCTGCCTTGCTGCGCTTAACAGCATCTGCAAAGTCTGCTTCCGAAAGTGAAGCCAAAGCAGTGGCTTGCACCCCTTCTGCCAAAGGGATGAAATGCATCACAGGTTTGCCAAAGGCTTGTTTCATGAACATTCCTAAAGCGCTCACTGATTCCCCAAAGTAAGCTTGATTAGTTTATATAAAAAGAAAAAGCGCAGGAATCGTGCAGGTTGCCCGTCCTGTGCTTCGAGGCCTTCGCATTGCCCATATCTATCGAACGAGCAACGCAGAAGCCCACGCAGTATATTATACACATAGTTTCCCCTCGTCTTTTGCGAATTACGCTATTGACATAGAGTACTTATATATATATATATAAAACCCAATGGACATCTACTGTTGCTTCGTTTTTGATAGACATTTCAAAATTTGCGAAGTTTCGAAACACCAAAAACAAAGCGCCTGTAAACGCCTTTTCCAACTAAATTTGCCCACCCTTCACTTCCTCACCGACATGAGAATGTGCATACTCGTGGGCTCGATGCAAAATTACGTCATTCTTTTGAAATTTTCAAATATAGACGCAAAAAATATTACATAATATAGTTTTTATTTCTCAAATCTATAAATAAAAAGGGCGTTTCAACAACTAAACGCCCTTACACCTTATCTTATTCTTACAACTATCACATTATGTCCAAGATACTTCTGTGGTTAATCGGCGAGTACCTTTTTGCTTCAGTTGTGGAGTATTAATTCTGATATCACAATCTATTACAAAGAATGTACCTGCCTTAGATTTAATAACATTTTCGTCGTGCATATCACTTAGATATGTATCTGATGTTGCATAAGTCCAGTTTCGAGGATTTCTGAGTTCAAATCCCATCCTTTGCATAAAAACTCCAATCTCTGCTTCGGAAACTGGATCACCTTCGATAAATGGCTGTTCTACCAATATACAGAACCTTCCCTCGCCATCGCGTCCGAAACCAAGAACACTAAGTTGGGTTTCTGGAAAGAACTTATTATGAAGGGAAATTCTATCCAATGCTAAAATGGGTTGGATATAGTAGTCAAGTCCTATTTGATTTAACCAAAGTAGATCCATGGTCGTAAACTATGGCTTCTCCACCCTCTGCAATTTGTTCATCAAAAACTTTAGTCAATACTAATCCAACATCATCAACCCAACACCCTGTAACCTTTGCCCAATTTTCTATTACCGCTTCTTGCTTCGCTCCAAGTTGGCTTTCTTCTTCGAAACTAAGGAGTGATTCCTCATAGCCTGAATTTGTGCCAGCTTCTGCTCCCGCGAGCAAGGATGCAATGACATGATTTGTACCTCCCGCAATGCAGCCATGCTGTTCGCTCGGTGAAAATCGTTCATATACAAGCCTTCCGCTGATAAATTGCTCTGCATAATAATCAAGTTTGCGCAGACCGTCTGGAGAAAAGCCTTCAGCTATAATGGAATAGATGGATGTCCAGAAATCTGCATTGTTCATAAATATTTATTCATTTGATTTTGAAACAAAGGTAGTGCTTTTATTTTAGATTACCAAATCGTGCAATTATTACAACAAAATATGGGCGTGCCCCAAAGCACGCCCATATATATAATTAAGGTGTAATATCAATAAGCTCTTGCAAAGAGTACGCGGCACTTAGAAGGCTTGCCTGTCACCATGCACTTGCCTGGTTCCTTGTCGCCCTCTACATAAGTGTCGAAAGGCACGCAGCGAATAGTCGCCTTGGTTTCTTCCTTGATCTTGGCCTCTGTCTCTGGAGTTCCATCCCAGTGAGCCATGATGAAACCACCTTCCTCAATCTTCTGCTTGAACTCATCGTAAGTATCCACGCTGGTGATGCGAGCATTACGATAGTTCAGGGCCTTCTGATAGACATTCTGCTGAATGTCATCAAGAAGCTGCTTCACATACTCCTCTATGCCGTCGCAGCTACGGGTTTCCTTCTCCAGCGTATCACGACGCATCACCTCGATGGTGTTGTTCTCAAGGTCACGGCCACCCATCACGAGACGCACAGGCACACCCTTCACTTCATAGTCAGCGAACTTGAAGCCTGGACGCTTGTTGTCTGCATTGTCATACTTCACGCTGATGCCCATAGCACGCAGCTTATTCACGATGCCCTCAACTTTGGCATCAATCTGCTTCAGTTGGTCGTCACCCTTATAGATAGGAACGATAACCACCTGAATAGGAGCCAGTTTCGGAGGCAGCACCAAACCGTTGTCATCAGAGTGTGTCATGATGAGGGCACCCATCAAGCGGGTAGAAACGCCCCAAGAAGTGGCCCATACATACTGCAACTGATTGTTCTTGTCGATGAACTGCACGTCAAAACTCTTGGCGAAGTTCTGTCCCAAGAAGTGGCTGGTTCCGCTCTGCAGCGCCTTGCCATCCTGCATCATAGCCTCGATGGTGTAGGTATCCTTAGCACCTGCGAAGCGCTCTGTCTCGCTCTTTACACCCTTGATGACTGGCACTGCCATATAGTTTTCTGCGAAGTCGGCATACACATTCAGCATCTTCTGTGCCTCTGCAACTGCCTCTTCCTCGGTGGCATGAGCCGTGTGGCCCTCTTGCCAAAGGAACTCAGCGGTACGCAGGAACAGGCGGGTACGCATCTCCCAGCGCATCACGTTAGCCCACTGGTTGCACAGGATAGGCAGATCGCGATAGCTCTTGATCCAGTTCTTATAAGTGTTCCAAATGATGGTCTCTGACGTTGGGCGCACGATGAGTTCTTCTTCGAGCTTAGCCTCTGGATCTACCTCGATGCCCCCACCCTCTGCTTCACGCAGACGATAGTGTGTCACCACAGCACACTCCTTGGCAAAGCCCTTCACGTGCTCTGCTTCACGGCCGAAGAAGCTCTTCGGAATCAGCAGAGGGAAGTAGGCATTCTGATGCCCTGTTTCCTTGAACATGCGGTCGAGTTCATGCTGCATCTTCTCCCAGATAGCATAGCCGTAAGGCTTGATGACCATACAACCACGAACTGCCGACTGCTCTGCAAGGTCGGCCTTTACAACGAGTTCGTTGTACCATTGCGAATAGTTCTCACTGCGTTTAGTGAGGTTTCTCAATTCTACTGCCATATCTTTTTCTGTATTTTTTCATTAAGTGGCTGCAAAATTACAAAAAAAATTTCACATAACTGTAATGGCTGCTTATCTTTCTTTCAGGATATTATATTCTGAAGCCGAAGAAAGCACGTGCACGCCACTTATTCTGATTGATGACCACAGCTTTGTCATCGAAGATGGAGTTGTTCATCATTCTTTTTCAATATATAGACAAGGATTTTAAGGAAATATTCCTACCTTTGTCTTGAACAATAACTCATGTGAAGCGATGAATGCAAATCAAGACCCTATGGGACAGGCCATTGCCGACTATCACAAATATGGAAAAGCAGAGACGCTGCGTGTGTTCTCTCCGATGTTCGATGAAGACGAACTGCCAGTATCTACGCTGTTTCGCAGCTTCGAAGAGATGCCTCAGTTAGAGCAAACGGCCTTGAAGATGGCCAATGGACATACGCTGGACGTAGGGGCAGGCAGTGGCTGCCATACCTTGGCTCTTCAGCAGAGGGGCGTAGATGTCACTGCCATAGATATCTCCCCACTCTCTGTGCAGACCATGCAGGAAAGAGGTGTGAAACGGGCATTGCTACAAGATTTCTTCACTTTTGATGAGCAGTTTGACACAGTCTTGATGCTGATGAACGGAGCTGGTATGGTAGGCACAGTGGAGCGACTTCCCATACTCTTTCAGACACTCAATCGCATTCTGAAGCCTGGTGGACAGTTGCTCTGCGATTCTTCAGACCTCTGCTATCTCTTTGAAGATGAGGAGGGCATCATAGAGCTACCCGACTTAGACTATTACTATGGCGAATTGGTGTATCAGCTTCAATATAAGGATATTAAGGGAGAGCCCTTCCAGTGGCTATATGTAGATGCAGACACCCTCTCTGCCCAAGCAGAAGCCTGTGGCTACATCATGGAGGTGGTGCAGCAAGGCGAGCATTACGATTATTTGGCAAAGATTACAAAAGCATGAATACAATGAGAAAGTGGATAGCATGTACCCTGATTCTGCTGCTCACAGGGGTGAGTTATGCCCAGACAGAGCTACCTCAGATGCGCAAGAAAGTGGGCGTAGTGCTTAGTGGCGGTGGTGCTAAGGGCGTGGCACATATCGGAGCATTGAAGGTGCTAGAAGCGGCTGGCATTCCTGTAGATATAGTGACTGGCACCAGCATGGGCTCCATCATCGGAGGCCTGTATGCCATAGGCTATAATGCCACACTGATGGACTCTATCGTGAGGGAGCAAGACTGGACATTCCTACTCTCCGACCGTGAGAATCTGGAATACCAAAGTATGGCCGAGCGTCGGAAGCAGAATGCCTATCTACTATCGCGTTCATTGGTATTCTCTAACAATGATGTGACAGACGGTGGATTCATCATAGGAAAGAATTTAGCAGACTTATTCCAGAATCTCACCGTGGGATACAACGACTCTATAGACTTCAATAATCTGCCCATCCCCTTTGCCTGTGTGGCGACCAACTTAGTGAACAATACGGAGCATGTGTTTCATAGCGGCTACCTGCCACAAGCCATGCGTGCCTCTATGGCTATTCCGATGGTGTTCTCACCCGTGAAGTTGGGCGATGAGGTCTTAGTGGATGGCGGCTTGCGCAACAACTATCCTGTAGATGTGGCTCGTGAGATGGGGGCAGAAATCATCATTGGTGTCAGTGTGCAAGATGATGAGATGAAGACCGCAAATGATCTGGCTTCACCAACCAGCCTGCTGTTGCAACTGATCGACGTGAATTGTAAGAATAAGTACGAGGAAAACATGGCTATGACTGACCTGGTAATCCGTGTGAACACAAAGGGCTATACGGCTGCCAGCTTCTCTCCTGAAGCCATCGATACCTTGATCAATCGTGGAGAACAGAAAGCCATGGAGAAATGGGACGACCTAATTGCTCTGAAGAAACGCATAGGGATACCAGAGTACTATCAGCCTGCTATACTGCAACCTATCCATCTCACACAGGCAAAGTCCATTAGGATCCAGTCGCTGGAGTTTCAGAACATGACAACAAACGACCAGCGTTTCCTGCGCTCGAAGTTCCATCTGCATGAGGGCGATACTATCAATGTGGATCGTGTAGAACAGGTAAAGACATCCATGCGTGTGGACCTTTTCTATAAGGATGCCAACTGCCGCACCATCCATACGGACGAAGGTACCAAACTCATCTTCCAAGCAGGTGAAAAGATGAGCACACAGGTGAACCTTGGTGCTCGCTTCGACACAGAGGAGATAGTGGCTATGCAGCTCAATGCCGACGTGCCGCTGCGTGCTGCCGTCCCTGCCGATGTGGACGTCACCCTGCGATTGGCCCGTCGCATGATGGCAAGGGCTGATATCGCACTGCACCCTCGTAGTTTTACACGTCCGTCATTCTCATACATCTTCCGATACAACGACATCAACGTGTTCGAGGAAGGCAGCAAGGACTACAACATCACATACGATCAGCACACAGCCAATCTCTCTTTGCTGAACTATAACATCCGCAATCTGGAGGTCAACTTCAGTGCACAGTGGGATTACTATCACTTCCGCCATCTGCTCATTGATCGCAAACATGATCCGGAGAAGATTTCACTCAACAACGACCACTACATCAGTTATAGGGCGGATGTGAACTATATCTCTGAGGACAACTGGAACTTCCCCACACGTGGAGCTCGCTTCATAGCCAACTTCACTTATCACACAGATGACTTTGCCAAGATGCATGGTGAAACAGGCCTGATGGACGTAAGCGCCATGTGGCGCAAATCATGGACTTCTGGTCGTTTCACTTTCCAACCTACCTTCTATGGGCGATTGATTTTTGGCGACAATGTGCCTCTGGTGCTGGGGAATGTAATAGGTGGACAATGGTTTGGCCATTATGTGACGCAGCAGATGCCATTTGCAGGTGTGGGCCATGTGGAACATACCGATCAGCATTTCGTGGGTGTACAATTGCAAGGGCAACTACAAGTAGCTCGTAATCACTTTGCTCTACTACGTGTTGCTGCTGCCCAGCATGCTTCCAAGTTCAGTCAGCTGATGGATCATGCCACCATGCTTGGAACCTCATTGTCCTACTACTTTCGCAGCATGATAGGTCCTGTGGGAGGCACCATAGGGTACTCCAACAAAACCAAGGATTTTGACTTCTTCGTCAACCTTGGGTATGAGTTTTAAAAACTTAGCTAACAGTTAAACTGCCTTTCAGGCGGATATCTGTACTTGAAGAACCAACCTCGATAGAGAAGGTGCCTGGCTCTACGATGAACTTATCATCGTTGTTCCAAAGGCCAAGTTCTTGAGGAGTGAGCTTAAACTCCACTCTGCGTTGTTCGCCTGGCTGTAGGTGTATACGCTCGAAGCCACGAAGCACTTTGACGTAAGTAATCACGCTGCTTACGTCATCGTGCAGATAGAGTTGTGCCACTTCATCACCCTCACGATTTCCTGTGTTCTTCACCACACAACTCACAGTAAAGTTCTCATAAGGGCCTATTACAGGTTTGGAAATCTGCAAGTCACTGTATTCAAAGGTGGTATAGCTCAGCCCATGTCCAAATGGATAAAGCACACCTGCCACACGTACTGTTCCTGGAGAATCCGATCCTGGCTTAAATGGGAAGGCAAATGGTATCTGTCCTACAGACTTAGGATAAGTCACTGTGAGATGTCCACCTGGATTATAGTCACCAAATACAGCTTGGGCGATAGCCTGTCCTGTGAATTCAGCTTGGAAGAAACACTGCATGATGGCTGGGATGTACTTATCTGCCCAGTTGATGGTAGCTGCGCGACCATCTACCAAAAGCAGCACCACAGGGGTACCCGTGGCATAGACGGCTTTCAGCAACTGCTCCTGACGGCCACACATATCCAGACTAGTGCGCGAATAGCTCTCACGAACAGTAGATTCATTGCCACCCATCACCATGATTGCCACTTCCGACTGCTTAGCCAATGCTACTGCTTCATCTATCATGCGCTGCTCATCAGCATCCAGAGGTACGTCATAGAGTTCACTTTCTGGGAAGTACTTATCGATGATATCACAACCCTTGGCATAACGCACATCAGCTTCAGGCAAGAATTCTTTAATGCCCTGATATACAGACTTGATTGGCGCCCTTGCTGGACCATAACGTGAAATCAGTTTCGCCGTCTCATCAGCATTAGGACCTATCACGGCTATCTTCTTCAAGCTCTTGGAAAGTGGCAGCAAGTTGCCTTCATTCTTCAGTAACACCATGCTTTCTAAAGCAGCTCTCAAAGAAACTGCCTGATGCTCTGGCGTGTGTACCACTGCTTCTGGATGCTTTTCATCGCCAGGATAAGGATCATCGAAAAGACCCATGAAGAACTTCACACGCAGGATTTCTGCTACTCGCTGATCGATGGTACACTGAGAAACCAGGCCTTTCTCTATGGCTCTACGCAGCGGAAGGATGAAGTCCTGTGGCGGAGTGAAATTGGTGCGGATGTTCATACCGGCATTTACCACCTGTGCAGCCATTTCCTCTTCCGAATTCACTACATGATGCTTATCAAAGAGGTATTCCACAGCCTTACTGTCACTCACTACATAGCCCTTGAAACCCCATTCTTGACGCAGTATCTCCGTCATGAAATGGTAACTACCTATAATCGGTTCGCCATTATAATCATTATAAGATGCCATAGTACCCAGGGCCCCTGCCTCTTGGAACGCCTTACGGAAAGGTTCAAGGTAGATGGTGCGCACCTCTCGCGGGGCAATGTGCGGATCTGTACGTGTGCCACCGTCTCTGCCACCCACAGGAATGCTATAAACTGCAAAATGCTTTGGCGTAGAAACCACATGACGACTCTGCAAGCCCAGGACAGCCTGCTTGCCCAGTTCGCCTACCAGATAGGGGTCTTCGCCATAACTCTCCACCACTCTGCCCCAACGAGGATCTTGTGAGAGGTCGAGGATTGGACTATAGATATTGGTATATCCCAGTGCATGTGCCTCTTCAGCAGTGATACGGGCAATCTCACCTATCAGTTCCCTATCCCATGTAGAGCCTTGAGCACACTGTGCAGGGAAAGAAGTGGCTTGATCATGGCAAAGCCCACGAATACCCTCGTTGGTAAAGTCTACAGGAATACCCAGTCGTGTCTGTTCCACAAACCAGCGCTGAATCTCATGACGGTTCTGAATGCTCTTAGTCCAAGGGAAAGAAAGTTCATAATTCAAGCCATCTTGCACACCATTGCCCTGCTCATCGATATTTCCAATGCCATCTTTCCAGATTTCATTCTTCCAGTTCTCTGTAGGATACTTGTCCTTCAAGACACGCCCACTGCCATAGAGCGTAGCCATCTGGCAGGTTTTCTCGTCAAGCGTCATCTGCCCCAACAAATCGGCAATACGCGCCTCCACAGAAGCATTGGGATCTTCGTAGATGTCCATGACTCCATTCTTGTTGAAGTCAATCCATCCTTTACGATACATGTTTTTCACATTGTCAGCAGAAGCAGTGCCTATGCTGAGGACAACCACAAGTAGGCTGCCGATAGTTTTTCGCACCATATCTCAAGTTTTTAAGGTTAGTCGTACAAAATTAGGGAAGTTCCATATATAAAACAAGAACTTCCCTAAATAATTTTCAAGTATGATGCTGAGGGTCTAATCTGTCATTCATGTTTGAAGAGCCGCTCCTCTGCCAGACGCTCATACTTAGTGCCAGGACGGCCATAATTGGCGTATGGATGTATGGAGATCCCTCCTCTTGGAGTGAAGAAACCTGTAACTTCTATGTACTTAGGATCCATCAAGCGGATAAGGTCTTTCATGATGATGTTCACGCAGTCTTCATGGAAAGCCCCATGATTACGAAAGCTGAAAAGGTAGAGTTTCAGACTCTTGCTCTCCACCATCTTGACATCAGGAATATAGCCAATGCGGATTTCCGCGAAGTCTGGCTGCCCCGTGATAGGACACAGACTCGTAAACTCCGGACAGTTGAAACGCACCCAGTAGTCATTCTCCTGATGCTTATTGTCGAATGCCTCCAATACCTCAGGAGCATAATCCTGACGATACTCCGTCTTACGGCCTAAAGCCTTCAGTGTTGTTCTTTTCTCTTCCATGTGCGTTATTTCTTATTTCTGATTGCCAAATATTTTTCTAAGCCTTCACGACGAAGCTGACAGGCAGGGCAATGCCCACAGCCTTCACCAGGAATGCCGTTATAGCACGTCAGGGTCTCATAACGCACCAAGTCGAATACACCAAGCTCATCGGCCAATGCCCATGTAGCAGCTTTGTCTATCCACATCAGTGGCGTATGAATGACGCACTGCGTCTCCAAAGCTAAGTTCAGGGTGACATTCAATGACTTGATGAAAGCATCCCTACAATCGGGATAGCCGCTGAAGTCTGTCTCCGATACGCCCGTAACGATATGGCTGATACCTTTCTCATGTGCAAAGACTGCAGCAATACTGAGGAAGAAAAGGTTTCTTCCTGGTACAAAGGTATTAGGGCATGAGGATTCTGGTTTAGTTTCATCCATCTCTATGGATGGATTGGTAAGTGAATTGCTGCCTAAGCTACCAATGAGAGGCACATCTAGAATATAGTGCTCCACCCCAGCCTTCTCTGCAATGGCATGGGCATACTCTACCTCATTCACATGCTTCTGTCCATAACGGAAAGTCAGTGCAACAACTCCCTTAAACTCTCGCTTCGCCCAAAAAAGGCAAGTGGTGGAATCTTGTCCACCGCTGAATACAACTAACGCTTTAGCGTCATGAATAAAATGTCTGCTGTTCATTCTTCCTGTTTTTTACGTGGTGTTCTGGAATACACGATTGGAGAGGAAAGAAATGGATATGCCTTGCAGCACACCCATTTCTGCCTGACCAATAAATGATTAAATTAGTTCTGTAATTGCTTAGCAGCTTTTTCGGCCTGCTTCTGAGCCTTCTTCATAGCCTTTTCAGCCTTTTCCTGCTGCTTCTTTGCCTTTTCAGCAGCCTTTCTTGCCTTTTCAGCAGCTTTCTCTGTCTTAAGTCTTTCCTTCTCAGCCTTCACTTGAGCCTTCATGGCCTTGGCTTCTTCCTTTGCCTTCTTAGCAGCAGCCTTAGCTTCCTTAGCCTGCTGCTTTGCCAAATCTGCATTGACTGCAGTCTGAGGCTCTTGAGCGTTAATGACTGCACAAGGTGCGCAAAGCAGACCTGCTGCAAATACGCCTAATAATAAATACTTTTTCATGTCAAAACCGATTAATATTTTATATTCTTCTGGTGCAAAGATAAATAATTTATTTAAAACATAGCATCAAAAAACAATAAAATCGGTCTTCTTGCCCGATAAAGAAACAAGAAGACCGATAAAAAAACGAAAATATGTTAGAGAGAGTATTAGAAAGTATAGTCAATACCTACGCCAAACACTCGGTTTTTACGACTGTAAGTGTTCATGCTCAGTGCTGAGTTATTGTCATAATCCTTGTAGGTAGTCCAGAAGTAACCAACATTGAGTTTCAGCTTACTGCTCAGATGCGCTGCACCACCGAAGCCGATGGAATAAGAGTCGCATGAGAAAGCTGTATCACTCTGGAAATCGTCAGAAAGACCATAATCTGTATTCTGACCACCAATACCAACGGTGAAAGTCTTGTTGATATCCCATTCCACACCTGCTAAAACCTCATGTGTACCATGCGTCAGAGCTTTCTGCTTATCATTGGCCATTCCAGCATGCTTGTCATCATACCAGTGATATTCTGCAGAAACACGCAAATTAGGCAGAATTTCATACTGAGCAGCTGCAGCGAAGAGTGAAGGCACATCGCTTGGAGTATTCACACCATCCTTGAAAGCAGCCAATGCACCGTCTGGATCTGTGTTTTCCTTAGTGTCATTCTCAATGTTGAGATTGGTCTTAAATTCATACTTCAAACCTAAGTTTAACTTACCAAACTTGAAGTCGGCTCCGATGACTGGATTGATACCCCATCCTGTCTGTGAGCAATCCAAGCGAAGATCCACCAGTGGATTGCCAGCCATCTGTGCCACTTGTGCAGCCATTGCTGGATTTGCAGCCATGTAAGCTTGAATAGCGGGATTGGCCATCAAGGTTGCTATCGTATTAGGGTCAACGGCTGCTTTCACATAACCTTCGTAGCCACCCTTGAAATAGTTGGCTCTGAGACCAGCATAACCAGAGAACCAATCAGCAAACTTATAAGATGCACCCAGTTGCAAGCCAAAGATGAACTGACGTCCATCCATGGCCGAAGACAACGTATAGAGGTCGGATGCTCGTTGGATACCAGCCAATTGCTGAACACCCTTAATCAATGGATTCTCTGCAATGCCATACATCACTCCTGTGGCAAACATAGGCAGACCATCATCGAAAGAAGCCTTACCACCACCACCAACTACACCGAAAAATCCAGAAATCGCCAGCTTGTCTTTCTTATACACGCCATAAAGGCTGGGGATAATCGGAGCAGAAGCTGTGCCTTTGAATAAGCGGGTACCCTCAGGATATAGAGGAGAAGCGGAATTAATGTTACGCTCTTGATATGCATTCTGCCAACTGAAAGACAGATGGAAACCATCATTCATAAAAGCCAAACCAGCAGGGTTGAAAAAAACGCCATCCACATCTATTACTGCTCCTCTGGCAAATTGGCGCATGAAAGCAATGGATTGATTGGAATTTGTCAAGATACCACCTGCGAATGAAGGCAGTGAAATGGCTGCAGATAAGCAAGCAGCCAGGAGTACTTTTCTTTTGTTCATGTTCCTTTTTACTTTAAAAACGGCTACAAAGTTATATATAAATTGCACAATTACAATAAAAATGTGCATTTATTTTGCACAAAAGCAGTTTTTTTGCTCAAAACGCTGGGTTAGAGTCGATATTTGTATATCTTTGCAGAGTTTATGAATTATCAAGAACAATTTATTTGAGCTGTATGAAAAAGATTAACACCTTATTTATTATTATAGCCATGATGACGGGTTCTTCACTGCTCTATGCACAGGAACAGGGTGACAGTCGCTATCTGGAAGGTGCCGTCACTGAGGAACAAGGCAAAGTGGTGTTCTCACGCAACTTCAATATTCCTGGCATGTCGAAAGATGAAATCATGCAACGCACAGAAACGTGGATGGACGGCCTGATGAAACAGAATAAGAACAATAGCCGCATTGTATTCAAAGATGCTGATGCGGGAAACATTGTGGGCAATGCCGACCACTACATCGTATTCTCCAGTTCTGCCCTATCCCTTGATCGTACCCGTATGCTCTACATCCTCACCGCTACAGCAAAGCCTGAGAATCTGAACTTGGAAATCAGTCGCATACGCTATATTTATAATGAAGGTGGCAAGGAGGAAACTTATACGGCCGAAGAGATGATCACGGATGAATATGCCCTGAACAAGGCGCATACCAAACTCTCACGCGGCTATGCGAAGTGGCGTCGTAAGACGGTGGATTATGTGGATTCTGTATTTATCGGGGCAGTGAATATGCTTAAGGCTACTACCAATGATGCCCGCAATGAGCAGGAACTGAGAAGCAACAACCAGAGTACCATCGTGATAGCTAATAACGACGTTGCTGCGACTCCAACGACACAACGGCAACCTCAACCTGCTGTTCAGCCAAAACCTGCTGAAGAAATCAAAGCTGCAGAAGCAGTGAAACCTGCAGAAGAAACCAAACCTGTGATAGTTGAAGCTGTGGCTGCATCTGCACCTGTACCAGAAGGCTATTCAGAGGCAGACGTAAACGCCCTTTCATCTGACTTGATTGTAGCTGGTAATGGCCGCTTGGTAATAGCCATTGGCACAGATATTTACAATATGACAACCCTCACGGCCAATGCAGGAGGATCACTTGGCAAGCAGAATGAAAAAGCAGTCGTCTATACCATCTTTAGTGCTGAGCAGGATGTTTCTGCACTGAAAAAAGCCGATAGTTACAGCGTACGCTTCTATCCTAATGGTGCAGAGCGCCCATCTGTCATTCTGGAGTGCAAGTCGCTGCCTTCACAGCCTACCATAGAAGGTATGCCTCAAATCTTCTCTGGAGAAGTACAGAGAGCTTTTATTAGTAAATGAGAATTATTATAAATTGAAAAATGGCAATAGAAGAAGAAATCATAAGCGGCGTAGTTTTCAAATCTTGGAAAGGCAAAACAGAACCAACAGGCGTAAAGACTAAAGCCAAGAAAAAAGGCTATGTGACAGGCCAACATGGGTCCTCTTCTGCCAAGAAGAAAGCCGACATCCGTAAGCGCAGAGCCAATAGGCCCAGCCAACGGAAGGGATAACTATGCAATGATGCATGACAAACTATTAGCATACAGCACCAGAATAATGCGATTGAAATGAAATCTGACATTGAAATATTCAAACCCGACTATGGCACGGAGCTCGAACTGCAATACGCGCCTGTGCTGATGGCTGGCTTCCCCTCGCCAGCTGACGACTATATGCGCAATAGCCTCGATCTGACCAGGGAGTTGGTGCGTCATCCAGAAACCACCTTCTATGCCCGCGTGGGAGGAGAGTCGATGCGCGATGCTGGCATTGGAAAGGGCGACTATGTGATCATAGATCGCAGCTTGGAGGCAGAAGATGGTGATGTCGTAGTGGCCTGGGTGAACGATGGTTTCACCATCAAGCGCCTGGACAAGAGCCATCAGGCAGAGGGCTATATCCTACTCCAACCTGCCAATGAAGAGTTTCAGCCCATCCGAGTGAATGCGGGCGACAACTTTATCCTCTGGGGTGTAGTGACATTTACCGTAAAGAGCTGGAGGTGAGCATGTACGGCATCATTGACTGCGACAACTGCTACGTGTCTTGCGAACGTGTGTTCCGTCCTGATTTGGAGGGAAAGCCCGTGGTGGTGCTCAGTAACAATGATGGCTGTGTGGTGGCTCGAAGCAATGAGGCCAAAGCCCTGGGCATCAAGGGTGGCATACCTTATTATCAGTTGGCAGAGCTCTTCCCCAATGAGAAGATAGCTGTATTCAGCAGCAACTATGAGCTCTATGGCGACCTCACGGCCCGTGTCATGAGCCTTATCAGTCAGGAAGTGCCCGCCTATTTCCGCTATTCCATCGATGAATGCTTCGTCTATTTCGATGGCTTCGATGAAGGCACAGATTTCAAGCAATGGGGCGAAGCCCTCCATCGAAAGGTAAAGCAAGGCGTAGGCATGCCCATAAGCATTGGCATTGCTCCCAACAAGACCTTATCAAAGGTAGCCAGTCATTTTGCCAAGAAATACAAGGGATATCGCCATTGCTGTGTGATAGACAATGACGAGAAACGCACCAAGGCTCTGAAGCTATTTCCTGTGGAAGAGGTCTGGGGCATAGGGCGCAGGTATGCCCGCAAGTTGAATATGCTGGGTGTGAATACCGCTTACGATTTTGCCATGCGTCCAGAGGATTGGGTGTGCACTACGTTCAACAACATCGTGCTGCTGCGCACTTGGCGAGAGCTGAATGGGGCTGATTGCGTGCCCAATGAGCAGTTGGCTGATAAGCAGAGCATCTGTACCAGTCGCAGTTTCCCAGACATGATAACAAGCTATGACGAGCTTCGCACACATGTGAGCAACTATGCTGTGCGCTGTGCAGAGAAGCTGCGTCGACAGCATAGTGTGGCCAGCATTGTGAGTGTCTTTCTGAATACCAATCCGTTTCGTGAAGACTTGGCGCAGTATTGGAACAGTCGTGAGATACGCTTAGTCACTCCGACGAATAGCAACATAGAGATAGTGAAGGCTGCCTCTGAGGTGCTGAAGTCCATCTATCGTCAGGGCTTTCACTACAAGAAAGCTGGTGTCATCTTGATGGGCATCACGGAGGAAACGCCCCTTCAAACCGACCTTTTCGATGTAAATGCGGAGAACATCCAGCGCATGCGTCGTCTGGATAAGGTGATAGATCGCATCAATCAGACGCAAGGCTCCGAGACAGTAGTCATAGGTGCCCAGCAATACACAGGCAAGAATGGCATTGGCAAGGCCGATGTTTTCGCCAATGCCATCAAGCACGATTTCCGCAGCAAAAACCCCAGCACCCGCATCACGGATGTCATTCAGCTGACCTAATGACATCTTGCCCCAAGGCTGCTGAAATCTTGCAAATTGTTGCTAAGGTCAGGTTATGGGTGCCTGACAACCACCTACTTACTTCTGTCTCAGTCTTGCCCAACAGCTTTGCCGGATCTTTATGCGACATGCCCTTTGACTCCAGAATCTCGTAGATATGGTTTGCGATAGCCACAGACAGCTCCATCTGCATTTTTATCTCAGGAGAGATATTGCTGCGAATCTCATCCATCAATCTATTTGTCTTCATATTTGTTTATCTTCCCTATCCTGTTTCTTCAATCAAACTTTAGTCTTGGCAGATTATTCACAATATCAACAGTCTGAACAGAGACATTGATGACGCTCAGAAGCAAATCGAGAATGTAGCGAGGCTTATGATGCTCACGCGACCAATCATTGGCATCATTCTTGATGAGCGATTTCTTATCTATGGTGACTGCATAGCGTTCCACTATCCATTCTATGGCTGATTTGCCATTGACAATATAATCGTACGCTTTTGTTGGGATATTCTCAATGGTGATATGACTATTATAAATGATAGTGCTCTTATTTTCTTTACTTTTGAAGCGCATCTTATCCACTACTCGGAAATAGTCATAGGCACTTTCGTCCACAGGTTCTTCTATATAGCCACCTGTGACAAAGTCCTGCTTTACAGTCATAGTTACATCCCTATCACCCCTAACTACTACGCCTGGGCATGGAGGCACCTGCTCATAGTTCAAGTGCAAATCCGCCAACGCTTTTCCTGCTTGATAGAAGTCCATAAATTCCTCAACGCTTTCAATGATTGGGATGCGAGGTAATGATTTCTTCAAATCAGCAGCAAAGCGCTCTCGATAGTCCTTTGAGTGTAGCAACCCATAGACATAATAGAATATCATTTCCTTTGTAATGGTCTTTGTCCCATACCTTGAACGTACTTCTTTTAATATCCAGTCTGTAATGCCATCCCTGCGGATATATTCATCATTCGACTCATCATCAAAGAGCGACCTCTGCTTATTTTTGTTTTCTTCGTACCAATAAAAGGGGAAACACTGACCTTTTTCTATCAAGTCTAAAGAGGGGGTTTCTTTAATCATTATACAAGCAAACTCTTTTCTTCCGCCTTGACCAGTAACACAGATAGATATGTTTGAAGTTTCTGATGTGGGGAACAATCTCGGTTGCATATATCGACTCCAATTCATGGATTTACTAAAATACAAGTACTGTTTACAAAAGGGTCGATACATAGACACCCTAACATTATTTGGCTTATATGAGTGCTTTATATGGTTGTCTGCGTCTCGAATTAGATTTTGAACCCATTTGATTTTCGTTTGATCATCAGAAATGCATTTTTCAATCTTAAGTAATGGATTAACCTGCCTCATTTTAACAATATTGTCGATTTCACTATTATAGAAATCAATCATCCTGTTCATATTAGCAACAAGTTCATTTTTAGAAAAATTACATGCCCAATCATCTCTATTAGTCACAACACCATTTGAGTTAATTGAGAATATTGAGTCTTTACTATCACGTCCTTTATCATGCTTTTCGGGCTTTAACTTAATATAGAAGTCAAATTCTTTTTTTCTAAGATTAATCCAATCGCTATGTTCATCAGGAGAAATGGATATCATTGGCAGTGACAAAATTGAACGTGAATCTCTCAATAAATTGAACTTCTCAATTCGTGTTGCATAATCATTAACAGAAGTATAACTTATCTGGCAAGGGCAGTTTCGCTGAGAGTTCTTAACCAGTATAGTAATTGCAACCCCAGTCATAATGTCAAATACATTTTGCCCTTCTCTTTTCGCAAGTTCACCAGATTTTCCTCTTATTGCACCCTTTAAATCAAGAACGAAAACGTCCGTAAACTCATCATTTAGACATTTCCTAAAACCAGAATATGAGCCTTTATCTATCCACCCGCTATTAGTAATAAATGCGACGATTCCATCCCTTTCTCCTAATCGATCACTTGCCCATCTAAATGCTTTAATATAGCTATCATATTTGTTAGGAGGGGTTGCTGATTGGGATATATATGTTTCCGATATATGCTTATCAAGTAATGGGTAATTCATATTTTGTGCATTGTCATTTGCATCTTTCTGACCAGCAGAATACGGCGGATTACCAATAATCACCCTTACAGGTGCTTTCTTCTGCTTCTGTAACCTCTCCGAGTTTTCAGGGAAAAGTTGTGAGAAAATATCATTGTCACCATGCTCATTGAGCTGGAATGTATCTGTAAGGCAGATGCCATCATACTGTTCGTATTTCTCAGGCTTCATGATTTCATGGAACACAGATTCGATATTTACATCAGCAATGTAATAAGCCAGAAGAACTATCTCATTGCAATGAATCTCATGCTTATACTTACGAAGCATATCCTCCTTGCGTATGATGCCACTCTGTAGTAAACGAGTAATGAATGTTCCAGTCCCTACGAATGGATCGAGTACATGAACATTTTCCTCAGTTAAAGACGTGTTGAACTCCTTTTGCAAGATGTCTTCCACGCTATGGATGATGAAATCCACACATTCCACTGGGGTATAGACTATGCCCAATTTCTCTACTGTCAGTGGGAAGGCTCCTTTAAAGAACTTCTCGTATAGGTTTTTTATAATGGTCTGCTTTCCTTCCAGATTATCTATGTTCGACACATTGTTTTTTACAGAAATATAGAATTTATCAAGCACTGCTGTATCCATCTCCATACCTTCTGCTTCAAGCACCTCAATCATATCCTGCATAGAACGACTAACTGCATTGTTGTTGACAAACTGATACTCCTTAAAGAGTGCATCAAACACAGGACGAGTAATCATGTGCTGAGCCAGCATCTCTATCGCTTGACCTTCATCGATGCTGTCATTGATGTTTTTGTGCAGACCTTGGATAAATTCAGCAAAGTAATTGCGGGCGTTCTCGTTCTCTTTAATCAGCAGGGCGATACGTTCTATAAACTTTTGCGCTATCTGTCCCACGCTCTTTGCCCAGTTTTCCCAATACATCTTATCGCCCACCTTTTCTACCAAGCGGGCATAGATGCCATCTTGCAAGCTGCCAAAGCGCAGGTCTAACTGGCGAGCCACTTCTTCATTCTCAATGCTTTGCGGGCCATCATCTGCTACGTTTGTTGCAAAGCCATACGTATTTCGAGGCACACGCCCTACGGTAATCTTTGGAGGACGCTTTTTATTAAGATTGATCTGATTTACATGAGCATTGAAGTTCTCATCATGAGAACGCAAGGCGTTCAAGATGGTCCATACCACTTTGAAACGCTCATTATCGTTCAAAGCGTCCTCTGGTTTTACATCATTCGGCACTATAACTGGAATAATGATGTAGCCATATTTCTTTTTCTTAAATGAGCGCATCACTCTACCCACACTCTGCACTACTTCTACCTCACTATTTCTGGGAGAGAGAAAGAGCACCGCATCAAGGGCTGGCACATCCACGCCCTCTGATAGACAGCGTACATTGCAAAGAACTCTACACTCCTGTGGGTCTTCAGCCTCCTGCTTCAGCCAAGCTATAAGCTCATTACGCGTATTGGCATCCATCGAACCGTCTATGTGCTTGGCTTTCACATTCACCACCTCTTGCTGCTCATCTTTCAGCATCGTATCTTTGTATTCATCGCAGATGTTTCCAAAGTATTTAGCTAACTGTGTAGAAGAATAGTTGGGATTGCTCTTAGTGGGGTTTATGGTCTGGCAGAAAGCCACAGCACGTTTCATCATTACAGGGTCTTGCTCTTTTGTCACACCCCCATCCCCTTTGATTCGCTTTGAAAGACCATTGATGCAACCAATGATTTTCGTGGCATCGTCGAAGTGCAGTTCTTGTAGTTTTTCCTTATTATCAGCCATATTGTAGCTGGTCTTGATACTGCTTCTGATTTCTTGCGGAATATCTTCTTCACTAACTGTCAGCACCAGCACCTTATAATCTGTAAGTAAACCTTGACTAACGGCTTCATTGAAAGTCAGACGATGAAACTCCTCACCATAGAGCTCTGCAGCATCCATTGAACAAAGAATATCTACATTTTCATTCTCTTTGGCTCTCACCTTCACATTGGCACTGTAGAGACGTGGGGTGGCTGTCATGTAGAGACGCTTCTTAGCTCTGATGTAGTTATTGTTATGTATCTTGGTGAAGTTGCTTTCAGACTTGTCCTTCAGTATCACACCTGTAGTGCGATGAGCCTCGTCGCAGATTATCAAGTCCACCTCACGTCCATAGAGGTCGAGCGCTTCTTTAACCACATCAATGCTCTGATAGGTAGAAAAGATGATGGTGCGACACTGTTCCTTACCATATTGACGCATCTGTCGAAGTATGGCCTGCGTGTTTGTCGTTGCTGGTACAGCAAGGTCTATCACACTGGCATCTTCATCGTCAGCCTCTATCATCTTTCGACTGGCTTTAGCATCAGAACAAACACAAACAGCACGTAGTTCGTCTTGCTTATCCGCCATCCAAGCATTAAGTGTCTGACCAAGCAAGGCTATACTTGGCACTAAAAAGAGCACCAAACCTTGCTTATCTGTCATCTGCTCCATTATTTTTAAAGAGGTGTAGGTCTTTCCTGTACCACAAGCCATGATAAGCTTTCCACGTTCGTGTCCTTGCTCTACAAAATACTCGTATGCTTTTGACATGGCTACCAACTGGTGCTTCCTTGGCTGCTTACCAGGCAGCTTAGCCTTCTCACCATAAAGACCTGCCTTCAGTTTCTCCCAATCTACAGAAGAAATTTCAAGGTCATAAAGTGAGATGCGATTGAAAGGTTTACTTAGGCCTTGAATGGCAGCTTCAGCATTAGCACCCCAACGCTTACGTGTGGTTTGAACCCAAATAAGGTTGGAAAACTCTCGTGTCTGAAATGTCTCTGGGTCAAGAAAGGTGCGACTGGCATTGGCTAAGAAGCTATCTACAGCAGCCTTGTCTATATGGGCATCTTCAGCATAGCACTTGCACTGAATAGCCCAGTAGTCGCCCGCTTCTGTACGTGCTACTAAGTCTATGCCCAAGTCTTTCCCTCCGAAATCTTTTCGTGCAGGGAATTCTTCCCATAACCAGACTTGCTGCAAGTGGCTATAGCGCGGATCGGTCAAGAACCAGAGCTTTATCAGCCGCTCAAAGTCTGTACCCTTTTCTTTCTCTGTGAATGACTTCTGGCGGATTTCCGCCAGTATTTCGTTAATGCCATAGGTAGATGGCTCATGGGCATAGTTACCCTCTGATAGATTCTTTGGCATGGTTGGTCGGACGCTTTAAAAATCTAAACCTTAATTATCTATGTCTCAGACGTGAGGGCATAAAGAAAGCGCACCGCTTCCAAAATCACCTCTACATCTAGGATTAGCGTCCGACCAAAGATTTAAACCTTATCGTGAAATGAAAAGGAAGGGTACGCCTATGAGGGCGTACTCACTTTCCTTTGGTTCACGATAATGTTGGTCGGACATTTTTAGATGTAGAACCATCAGAATTGAATACGAATTCAAATTACCCACAATGTCTTTGTAAAGCTTGCTTTACATGGGCAAAGATAATGATTATTTCGCAAAAAACTAAAATGTTAAGGATGCTTTTATTTGTTTTTCTTTAAAACCACATGCCAAGAGGGGGACAGAAAATGACTGTCCACTGTCCCCCTGTCCCCCTCGTAACTGAAGAATTTGACTTTTGGGAGAAAAGAAAAATAGATAGCCGCTTGTTTTATTGTGATAATAGTAATACATTTGCATATCAAATGTAATACAAATAGCATACAGATATGGAAACAACAAGAAGGATTAAGACATTTCGCTTGAGGTCGGATCTGATAGAAAGACTACAGCAAAACGCATTGAAAGAGAATCGCACGCTCAACAACTATGTGGAGAGTGTGCTTCTGGATCTCGTATATCATGAGCCTAACGAAGTAACAAAGGCTGCTATCGAAGAAGCCAGGTCTGGACACAACACAAACAAGGTCTACACCAACGTAGATGAAATGATGGACGACATTCTAAATGAAGAAGTATGAAGAAGTTACAACCCACTACACAATACAGAAAGGATTTGAAGCGCTATCGCAATCAACCCAAAAAGCTGGAAGCATTGAAAGAGATTTTAAAGAAACTGGAGAGTGAGGAGCCTATACCAGATAAATATTACCCACATCCTTTATTTGGCGATTATAAAGATTGCATGGAATGTCACATACAAGGTGATTTCCTCTTAATATGGTTTGATGAAGAGACAGATATTATAGAATTAGTCCGACTGGGTTCACATAGTGAGCTCTTCGGTTAATTGTTTTCATTATAAAACGAATCAATAGTGACTCCGATGTTCCTCCGTTGTAAGTCCGTTGTAAGTCCGCTTTTGTTTCACGAAGAAAGCGAATGTTCCACGAAGGAAGAGCGGAACTACTATTTTGTCTGTTACCTTAGCGGTTTTTTCTCTGAGAAGGCTATCGGAAATTAAGAGTGCGCCAGTTAGGAAAAACGAACGCGCCAGTTAGGAAAAACTTTTTCCCTAGTTAGGAAAAAATATTTCTGTGCACACCAGCAAAAGTCGAGGCGTAACCTAAAGCAAGGATTGCCGTAACCCAAGGCTAGACGATCCGTAATCTCGTTAATGGTGAGACCTACTTTCGTTGGGGACGAGACCTACTTTCGTTGATGGCGAACCCCACTCTCGATTTTAGACCTCACACTTCACAGATGGCGCTTAACTCCCTATGATACAAGCGATAACGAGTGTGAAGTGTGCCCGTTGACTCTTCACAACACTTCACAAAAGCGTAAAGAGTGGTGAAGTGTTTAACACAACACTTCACGCTCTTAAGCGACTATAAATAAGACACTTATATACCCTCTGTGAAGTGTGAAGACTAAAAAAAGCAGGGGCTTAATAAACCATCACCTGATCTACCACGACTCCCTCATCAAGGGCTTGTAGCGTGAGGGTGTGCTTAGCCTTGCCATCGTTCTTGAAGACCACCTCTTTGATGCTCTGGTTGAAGAGCACATTCTCACACCACTCTGCAGAGTGCCAGTGCGTCTCGTAATGAACCGTCTGGGCTGCTTGCTTATCGAGGGTGATGGAAAGACGTATCTGCTCATTGTTCACAGGGAAAGTCGGCAAGAAGCAGATACGGACGTGAATGCTGTCGCCCTTGAGTGCCCCCAAGTCGAACTGCTGCTTGTCACCTATAGGATAATAAGCCGCCTTTCCTTCATAGCCCAGTGCCTCCTGAACTTTACCTGTACCTTTGGTGTATTCCGTGCCGTTCCACTTTATCTGGATAGGCTCGTCTGCCAACAGAGGGGTGTTGAGCTGCACCTTAGGAACTATCTCAAACACGGGCAGCTTTCGAGGCTGATAGTCCATCATGCGCCTCCACTTGCCATTATTGTGAATGCCATAGTTATAGTCACTCGTAAGGCGGGCTATGCTATCATAAGCCAAGTCGCTGTCTTTCCAGCTGCCCTTGCCATGACGAGCCAGCTGTGCATAGAGAAACTTGTTGTTCATCTGCGTGGCTGCCTGCACAGGATACTTCACCAGATGGAAATAGGTGTCTTCACGGTCGTAAGGCATGGTCTTGCCTATAGCCTCTGCACGATCGGAGATGCTCTTATAGTCGCTGATGCGCTGGCGGATATAGTCCTCGCTCCAAGGCATGTCGCTCACTTCCAGGCGATCCACAGGCATATAGACATAAGAATTGCCCATGTGTTCAGGCTTATGGATATGCGCCAAGCGGTAATGCTCAGCCATCACAGGAAGCAGGTCTTTTCCTGCTTTCTCACCAAACTCACGCTGCAAGAAAGCAGACAGATGCTGAGTAGGGCCTTGCTGGCGCACCTGATTGATGTTCCATGCCATGTCGAGGAAGAGTTCTGTCTGATATTCAATAGGTTTGATGTCGCCTACATTCAGAATCCAAATCTTCTGCACCCCATTGTCATAGGCAGAGTTCATCTGCTGATACAGCAAGCCAGGACTGAAGGTGCCAAGCCAGAGATAGTCGTGAGGAACGCCCCAATAGGAGACATGGTAGTAGCATCCGTTGCCACCACTGCGCTGGCGTTCTTTCTCTGTGGGATAATGCGTGATATAGCCGAAATTGTCATCTGGCCACATCAAGGTAACGTCATCTGGCACTTCAAGGCCGGCATTATAGACATCAAGCACCTCTTTATAGGGGATAAACATCTGTGGCACGGTGGTTACATCGCTGTTCACATGCTTGGCCAGAAGCTCGCGCTGAGCCTTGATCACTTGATCTAAGGCCACCTTACGCTCTTCCACGGTATTGGCACCTGCCATGCCCCAGTCGTGCAGACCTCTCATACCCACGGTGTAGAAGATTTCCTGATTCTTCACCTCTTTCACACGGTCTTCCCAGAAGTTCATCACACCTTCGCGATTGTCGATGAAGTTATACTCACCTACCCCTCGCTTCACCCACTCCACAGCGGCATTGCAAGCCATTGGCTCACAGTGCGAACTGCCAATGTAGATGCCATACTGCTCGGCTACCTCACGATTTCCATCTGTGAGGAAGAAGGCCTGATTACTCTCGTGCATCGGAGGCCAGTAGGTATTGGCTCTTAGACGAAGCAAAAGTTCGAAAATACGGGCTGTCTTGTCTGGCCCTATGGCTGGTCGTGTAGGGCGGTAAGGTGGTTCGTAGTCGCGACTGTTCCAGCGGGTAAGTCCCCAGTCCTCATCGTTGATGAAAATACCTCTGAACTCCACAGATGGACTCTGCACCTGCTGATAGCCCGCTGGAAGTTCCAACTTATTTAAGGTGCGAGGAGCAGCATCGGCCCAGAACTCCCAAGGCGACACGCCCAAGAGACGGGTCAGTTCGATGATGCCATAGGCAGTACCATGTGCATCACTTCCTATAACATAGAGTTTGTGGTCATCGCCCACCTTGAGCATGAAACCTTCTTTCAGATTCTTCAGAGGAGAGACATCTACGCTTGCAACCAGAGGGCTGATACCCATGGTGCCTGCCACGATGTTTCCAGTGCGGTTGCTGATGGTGATGCTGTCGCCTAATACAGCCTTGCTGTCATGATTCAAGATGCCCAACGTGGTCTTAATCATCACGTGTTCATTGTCAGCACATGCCACTTGTTGCACCTTATGAGCCTCCCACAGGAACTGCGCGTCAGCCTTCAGGCAAAGGCAGAGGAGAGTGGTAATCAGTAAAATGTTATTCTTCATGCTATTAAATAAGGGTTAATGAGTAAATTAATTTGACAAATATAACACAATTATTCTGAACTATCCAAATTATTTCTTGAGATTATTCATACATTCGCACTAAAACATTGCAAGGGTTTCATTTGCAATTCTGAAGACAAACATTTATCTTTGCACAGAGATACCTTAACTTTATTAGTATATCACCCATGGGTCTTGGCAGAGACCTGAGCCTCGGCTCAAATTAAACTCCACCCTATTATATTATGAGAAGAAAGATGTGGCAGACGACAACAACGGTGTTGTGTCTGGCAATGCTGTGTCTGACAAGTAACCTGAGTGCACAACCTCCACGCGGCCAGCAAGGCGGAGGCCCTCGCGAAGGGGGCGGAGGAATGACACAAAGTTGGGTGCCCTACTTCCGCTATGACAAGGCTGTGCCTGATTCTACTACTTTCAGGGAGATTATCAAGAAGTTCAAGCAGTTGACTTACCAAGATCAAGCCACTGGGCAGTCGTTGGAGTATAATCTGTTCGTCCCAAAAGACTATGACACAACGAAGAAATACCCATTGGTACTCTTCATGCACGATGCCAGCGTGACAGGACGTGAGGTGACTGCAACCTTGACGCAAGGACTGGGGGCTGTGGTGTGGGCCAGCGACTATGAGCAACAGAAACATCCGTGCTTCGTGCTGGCTCCGCAGTATGCCACAACCATCGCCAACGATCGCAGTGAGGCCAGTCCTGCCCTCGATGCTACGGTGAACCTTATAGGCCAGCTGCAACAGCAATACGCCATCGATGCAGACCGCATCTACACCACTGGACAGTCGGGTGGCTGCATGGCAAGCATCGCCCTCGACATCAAATATCCAGAACTCTTCGCTGCCTCTTACCTCTGCTCTGGACAGTGGGAACCCACTGTGACAGCCCCCCTTGCCAAGCAGAACATCTTCATCACTGTGGCAGAGGGCGATATGCGTGCCTATCCTGGCATGAATGCTATCACGGAGTTTCTGCAAACCAAAGGGGCAACGCTGACCAAGGGCTATGTGAGTGCCCGCAGTACAGATGACCAGTTGGACTTCAAGGTGAAGGACATGCTGCGCCACCACACCAACATCACTTACTTAGTGCTGAGCGATGTGGTGCCTCAGGCGTTGAGCAGCATGCGCGGAGCTCCAGACCACATGTGTTCATGGCTGACCACTTACAGCATAGAGGCCATCCGCGACTGGCTTTTCAGTCAGCGCAGGGGCGTGAGTCTGGGACATCAGCTGAGAGACAAGGACAGCAAGGAAGTGCTGCTTGCAGCAGACAAGGGCGACTGGCACGGAACAGCAGAGAACTCGCTGCGCTCCATTGAGAAAGCTGTGGAGAAGCAGGCTGCCATCGTACCTATCGACGTGCAACTGACCAAAGACGGCGAGTTGGTGGTATTGACAGACGACTCGCTGAATAGACTCATGTATGTGGAAGGGGCTCCCGTCTACGTGAAAAATCTCACCTTGAAGGAGTTGCGCCACTATGCCTATCGAAAGAATGGTAACGACCCTTCGACAGACAAGCGAGTGCCTACGCTGGCAGATGCCATCGCCTTTGCTCAGGGCAAGATTATCTTGCAAGTGAAAAACGCCACACCTTATATCAATAAGATTGCAGAAGTCGTGAAACGCCTTGGAGCAGAAAACATGGTGATGCTCAGTGGTATCACAGAGCCTACAGACACAAAGGGCCTGATGTTCATGCCTCTGGTGGACCTTGACAGCACTGGGGCTTTGGACAAGCTGCAAAGTCTTCTGAATCAGAAACCTGTGGCTGTAGAGCTGCGGTTCTCCAAGGCAGACAACCCTCTGCTGAAGCAAGCCATTCAGCGCACATTGGCTGTTTGCCGTGTGGCGTTCGACATCTCTGTAAAGGGGCATGCTGGCAACTTCCGTGACATGACGCACGATGATAATCCTTCAGAACTTTTCGACCCAATGATAGCCACAGGAGCCACCATCTTCATCAGCAATGAGGTGAAACCTTTCTCTCGCTATCTGCAGGGAAATCCTAACCTATGGAGGGCTGAGCCATGAGAAAGTCAGGCGTTTTATCTGCACTCTGCGCCAGTCTGCTGCTCACTGGTTGTGTTTCAAGCGACGACGGCATTCTGCGTGTGCTGTCATACGGTTTTGTGGATTTGGAAGGTGCCAAGACCTCTGCCATCATCGTGGAATATGGCCAAGACCTCAAGGCTGATGCCGTGAATGTTGAGGACTTTGAAATTATCGACTATACCATCTGGCAAGAGCAGGAGAATGGCTACGAGCGCACCATAGAGACAGATAAGGATGATACGCCTGGAAACGAAGGTCAAATCACTTATGTGTATGTGAACGATGCGCCACAACCAGCAAACGACAGGGTTTCAAAAGATGGACGATACGTCATCATCGAAGTGAATACAGACTACATTCTCACTGGTCAGAATTTAGTGTATACCACGACCATGATGGCAGGTGTGCGACAGCTGCACAGCATCAGAGGCCAGAAGAGTACCATCCCTGCTACGGAAGAGATGCTGACCAACTATACTGTCGAGGAGCGTGAGGGATTTGGCGGAAGGATGCAGCAAGTAATAAATACTGACAAAGCGAACATCCTGTTGCCAGAACTGAGCGAAGCCAATGGCTGGAGCATCCACCGTATAGGCGACGGAGCCTTCCAAGCCACGCATTGCTATAGCGAATACACAGGCGAGTATGTGGACTTCGAACTGCCCTATTCGATTTATGTGCCTTCAAAAGAAGTATTGGAAGCCAATAAGGGCAAGATAGGTCTGACCATCCACATGGAGCATGCAGGGGCGAATGATACAGACCCTATGGCTGCCGTCACGTCTTCACGCGCCGCTGTGAAACATGCCAGTCCGTTGGTGCAGAAGGAGCATCCTACCATCGTGCTGGTGCCTCAGATAGAAGAGAGCCGCCGATCTACCAACGACTTAGTAGCATCGAGCGAGGCCAATACAGCTATCTGGGAACTGGTGGATCATATCCTTGATGCGTACAAAGGCTACATCGACGAGAATCGCATCTATGGCACAGGCCAGTCGATGGGAGGCATGACCATCTTGAATATGGCCGCTCAGCGCGATAATTTCTTTGCGGGTGTGGCGGCTACTGGTGCCCAATGGAGCAACAGCTACAACAAGACTTTCCAAAACGGTGGAGAGCGTACGCCTGACAATGACCCTATCAGCTTCAATGGCTGGGGACTGGATCGGGAGAATTATCAGAACTGGTACTATATGGTGAGCGATGACAACATCTTGGTGCAGACCTGCAAAGGCGATGCAATGGCTACTGGACTTTGGTTGGCATTGGCAGACTATTACGAAGCTGCAGGTGTGAAGATTCCTTATGATGAATGGAGCCCCTTCGATGATCTTCAAGAGCAAAACCAACGAGGTGCAGCTGTGGTCAACCATGACAACAGCACTCCAGGAAGTGGCATCAGTTGGGTGGGATTCACAGATGGCAGTCACATGTCCACTTGGAAATACGGCTACCAACTGGACTACTGCTTCGACTGGCTCTATGCCCAGAATCGTAGCACGGAAATACAACGTGAAAAGGTGAAACAACTGAGAAACGAATGGTTGGGAAGAGACAGTCGTGGCAAAATCAGAGCAGGATCTGGCACCAACCACCTGAACTCTGGACAATACACACCTGGCGGAGCAGATGCCATCTATGGAGAAGGCTGGACACCAGTGAGTGCTACCATCAAACTGATAGATGCCATTCCTGAAACGGAAACTGTGCAGACAGAAGGTCAGCGTGGTCCCAACCGTCGACTTTCTCGTGAGGAACAGATAGAGCAGGCAAAGGCAGCCTACAATAAACTCTCTGAAAATGAAAAGGAACAAGTGACAAATGCTAAGAAAATTTTAGCAGAATGATTTTGACGTAATAAATAATGTTTGTATCTTTGTCGCGCATAGGTTCGTGAAAGGTTTATCTCCTTGAACGATTAAAAGGGAATCAGGTGAGAGTCCTGAACAGTCCCGCTGCTGTGAGTTTCATCAAAGAGCCACACGCAACACCATCGCCACTGGAGGGCTGAACTACTCTGGGAAGGCAGCGTGAGGCGGAAACGAGTCAGAAGACCTGCCATGCATTGCTTTGTCATTGCTTTCGAGGAAAAAGCGTGAAGTCGAAGACAGAACTACACCCGTGTGTAGGCTACGTCGAAAAACTCACATCCCTCTTTCAGAGAAAGTAGAGAATTTAAAGCAAATAAACCTGCCAAGTTTATTTGAACGGACAGGGGTGATGTGAATCACTCCTGTTTTGTTTTGTCCTTATCGATAGCAAGAGGCTCTTCATCCTCTGGTGGCGGAAGCGGACGTTTGGCATTCTCCTTGGCACCCAGCTCCACCAACTGACGGGCAGGCACCAGCAAGCTCTGCCTTCCGCTGTTGAGCTTCTTGCGGCTTTCATCAAACTGATGCTGAAGGGTGGCAATGCCCGTACCCAGCTTCTCGAAACGCTCGGAAAAATCTGCCACACGATCAATGAGAATGTTGGCCAATTCATAGACGCGCTCCTGATTCTGATGCTGAAGCTCCTGTGTCCAAGCCAACTGTATCATACGGAGGGCTGCTATCAGGTTTTGCTCACTGGTGATGAAAACGCCCTTGTCGAAAGCATCACGCCACAAGTGGGTATTATTGAGCAATGCCAACTGCAAGGCAGATTCATTGGGCACAAACATGATGACATAGTCGAGCGACTGATGCCCATTTTTGATGTAGCTGCTATAGTTCTTCTTACACAGTTCCTTGACGTGCTGGAGCATACTATTAAGGTGTCGGCCCAGCGCCTCTTTCTTGCGGATTTCATCGTCAGTCTCCATATATTCCAAGAATGCCGTGAGCGACACTTTGGAGTCAATCACCACATCCTTGCCATCAGGATAGTGCAGCACCACATCTGGAATCATCTTACTGCCAGTCTCTTCATTCAGAAGGACTGTGCCTCGATCGTCACGAAGCACGGACTGCACATCGTAGTGTATGCCCTCTTTCAGTCCCTGACTTTGCAGCAGTTCACTGAGAATCGTTTCGCCCCAGTTGCCTTGAATCTTATTCTCATTGCGCAGGGCATCAGCCAAATGATCAGCCTTTGCTCCGATGTTCTGTGCGCTGCTGAGCATCTGCTTGATTTGCTCCTCCAGCGCTGCAGTATTCTTATTGTTCTGATCACGACTGCTCTCCATCGATGTTTTCATCTCACGGATGGTCTCTTTCAGTGGGTCGATGATAGCCCCCATCTGCTGGGCATTGGCCTGATGAAGGTCGGCTGTACGCTGACGCAGCATCTCCTGCGTGGTGGTGGTGAGCTGCTCCTTAACCAAGGCCAACTGGTCTTGCAACTGCTTGGTGCGCTCTGCCCGCTCCTGCTCCATCTGTCTGTGCAGCAGTTCCAACTCCTTGCCTTGCGACTCCTTGAGGGCACGAAGGTCGCGATTCTCACGTTCAACGCCAATGGCACGTTCTTTCAGTTCGCTATACATCGCTTCTTTCTCCGCACGGTCTTCATCGCGGCTTTGCACCACGCCCTGCAGTTCCACAATGCGATTCTGAAGAGATGTCTGCCTGCGTTGGCAAATCAGATAGGTAATCAATACGGCAATAAGGGCTACTGCCAATGTGATAAGTATAATCGATGTAGTTGACATAGGCTTGTAAAGTTTTATTGTTGCAAATATACTGTTTTATTTGCAGGAATTGATTAACTTTGCTGAAAACAATTTCTGATAATTATGAAAAGAAGAGATTTTATCAAACGCACAGCTTTGTTGGCAGCAGCTACAGGCGTGAATGGCGTAGCGAAGGCTGCTACAGATCCTAAAGCAGAGGCTCCTAAAGACGAGGAAAAGCTGATAGTTTCTGCGCCCATGCTGCAAAACTATGCTGAGAGTTCTATGGGTGTGACCTTTGCTGTGAGTGCCCTGGCGAATGGTTTTGTGATGGTGGGTGAAAAGCCCGACTTGAGTGATGCACAGAAGGTGAAGTGCGGAGGATTTCGCACCACAGACATCGACAGCCAGGTGCAGCAAGTGAGACTTACTGACTTGAAACCTGCCACCACTTATTATTATAAGATAGGTGCAGACCGCATTCACTACGGAGGGGGCTATGATATGAAGGTGCTGGACACAGAGACAGACGAGCACGTCTATCACTTCACTACTGCTGGAGCAAGCGCCAAGGCTCACTTCTGCGTCATCAATGATACGCATGTGCAGTGGGAACCTATCCGCAGAGCAGTGGAGAAAGTTGAGGAGCTGGCACCAAGTTGTGTGATCTGGAACGGTGATGCCAGCAATGTGGAGGAAACCATTGAGGCTCAGACACGTATCTTCCTCAAGCCACAGATAGAGCGTGTCGACTATGCGGCCAATATCCCTTACTTGTTCTGTCCTGGCAACCATGACTCTCGAGGTATGGCCAATCGCCATTTGGAGAAAGTCTGGATGTATAGGCAGCCAGAGGAACGCCCATCACGCGACTGGGATTTGGGGCGCAACTTCGCCATCCGCATGGGTGATGTGGCCATGATAGGTCTGGATACGGCAGAAGATAAGTTGGATACAAATCCTATCTTTGCCGACCTCTTCACGAGCGGGCCATATCGCGAGGCAGAAGCCTTATGGCTGCGTGATGCGCTGAAACAGCCAGAGATAGCCAGTGCGCCATTCTTGGTGGCGTTCTGCCACATTCCGCTCTTTGATCCAGACCCACGCATGAACCCTGGCGATGTGGCTCCAGCTGACAAAGATCCGCAATACACTACCGACTTTGCCATGTGGCAGCGCACCTGCGCACAACTTTGGACACCTTTGCTCGCAGAAGCGGGTTGCCAAGTCATCATCACAGCGCATCAGCATCAGTATCGCTATGATGCCCCAACAGCTGACAGACCTTGGGCACAGATCGTGGGAGGCGGTCCAGAGATGGGATTTACAGGCAGCGGAGAGAACAGGCGCGAACGTCCAGAGAAATTCCCAACTGTCATTGAAGGTGAGGTCAAAGGTGAAAAGCTGCACATCACCATACACAATCTGCTGACAGGGCGTGTACAAGACACCTTCACCTTCGGCCCTAAGCGGTAAAAATAGTTTAAAAACTGATGCAACTATGAGCAGTATAATTGCTGCCTTTGCATTCTAATAACAAACAATTAAAGTAGAAAACTATGGAAAAGAAGAACAAAATTATCGAGGCTGTCATCTTAGCTGTTGGCCTTATTCTCTTGGGTCTGTGCCTCAAAGGGGGCATGGACAATTTCACCAACAAAGACCGTCGTGTCACTGTAAAGGGATTGGCAGAAGTTGAGATGCCTGCCGATAAGGTGACTTGGCCTATCGTGCTGAAGGAAGTGGGAAACGACCTTCCTACCCTGTACAACCGCATCAAGGCTATCAACAACACCGTCAAGGAGTTCTTGACCAGCAACGGTATCAGCGAGAACGAGATCAGCATCAACGCCCCTCAGGTGGTGGACCTCACTGCAGAGCGCTATGGCAACTACGACAACCGTTATCGCTACAACATCACCACTGTGATCACGGTGACCTCTAATAAGGTAGATCTGGTGCGCACCATCATGGATCGTCAAGGCGAATTGCTGAAGGACGGCATTGCCATCGTTGATGGCGGCTATGACACCCCACACACTTCCTACGAGTTCACAGCTTTCCAAGAGGCCAAGAGCACGATGATGGAAGAGGCCATCAAGAATGCCCAAGTCACTGCCAATCAGTTCGCTGAGAGCAGTAACAGCAAGCTCGGTCCTATCGTCAGTGCCACTCAGGGACAGTTCTCCATCGAGGATCGCGACATGAACACCCCTTATATCAAGAAGCTTCGTGTGGTGACGACGATCACGTATGCACTCAATTAAACATTAAACATTAAACGTTAAACATAAACCTGCGGAACTAAAAAGGCTGCGCCAGTCGAAAGACAGCGCAGCCTTAAATGTTTAACGTTTAATGTTTAACGTCACTTAATCTGTGGTAAGCCCAAGTCTGGGAAGGTTCTTGGAGCGGGAACCTTTGGAGGAGCCTGGCGTGTCTTGAGTTGCTCCAGGGCTACCTCGATGGCTTTATTGAGCTGCTCATCCTCGCCATTGAACTCCTTGATTGGGTCGTTGTCAATCAAGATATCTGGATCAACACCATGATTCTCCACAATCCACTGACCAGTCTTATAGTCGTAGTTGGTGAAGAATGGCACACGCACGTCTGTATTATCCAGATAAGGCAGTGAGCCACTAATACCTACGATGCCACCCCAAGTGCGAGTACCAATCACAGTACCTAGGTTATTAGCCTTGAAGCTCCATGGGAAGAGGTCGCCATCCGATGCACTATATTTATTAATAAGGAGTACCTTCGGACCTACCTGCGTACCATCTGGCACGGTTTCTGTGCGGGTAGAAGTACGGCTCATGGTCATACGATATGGCTGACGCAGCAGACGCTCGATGATCATCGGAGATACATTACCACCACCATTGGCGCGATCGTCGATGATGAGGGCTTCCTTATCCAGCTGTGGATAATAGTAGCGTGCGAACTCATTCAGACCTTCGGCACTCATGTCTGGGATGTAGATATAGCCCACACGACCATTGGTAGCCTCCTCTACCTTGCGGATATTGTTCTGCACCCAAGCATAGTGAACTAATGGATACTCATTAGCAATTGGCTTAATCACCACCTTACGACCACCTGCAGCTGCATTGCTGTTCACGGTCAGTTCCGTCAGTACATTGGCCTTGCCCACCAGTAGCTTATAAATATTGTCCACAGTATTGGTTGGAATGCCATCAATGGCAGTAATAAACTCACCTTCCTTCACGCCAATGCCAGGCTCTGTAAGCGGAGAACGCAGGCTCTCGCTGTAAGGAGCACCTTCCATAATCTTGTCGATGCGATAGAAACCACTTCTGTCACGACTGATCTCAGCACCCAGCAGACCCATGTCGATGCGCTCTGCCTCTGGCTTCTCACCTGTGCTCACATAAGCATGACCACTGGCCAATTCACTAATAAGCTCGCCAATCACATAGTTCAAATCCAGACGTGTCTTCACGTAAGGCAGCAGTACGGCATACTTCTCCTTCAGGGCTTTCCAATCACGTCCGTGCATATTCTCCAGATAGTAGCCATCACGGAAGGCACGCCAAACCTCATCGTAGATCTGAGGCCACTCCTCGCTGAAGTCCACCGTTGCCACCAGATTGTCTGTATTCACAGCCTTTTCCAGACTCACGCGATCAGCAGGGAAGTTCACCACATAGACCTTACCACGCTGATTCACCACAGCCTTCTTAGCACCTGGGCGATACTGAATGCGACCACCCTGCAGCACATCCTTGTCCTCCTGCGTAGCGAAATCAAACACGCGAGTGCCCTGACCACTACTATAATAGAGCTTCTTGCCATCTGAGAAGAAACCACCGCCATAGCCATTCATGCGGATAGGCAGCTTGATGATACGACTATAAATGCCGTCTGGATCTATCTTCATAGCCGCAGGAGCCTCACTCTTAGCCGCATCAGCATCTGGACGGGCTGCAGGCTTATTATCCGAAGCACCTACCACATCATCCTTAGGAAGCAATGGTGAAGGGGTGTCAGCAGCCAAAGTAGCCAAATAAACGGCTCCCATGTTCGTATAGGCATAGTCCCACTCCACACTGCTATAGGTAGGATTGAGGTCGCGGTTTGAGGTGAAAATGATGTACTTACCATCCGTACTGAATGTAGGAGATGATGAGCTGTACCACTTCTCCGTTACTGGATATTCCTTGCCACTATCCAGGTTATAGACATAGACCACGCTCATGTCATTGCTGGCAGGCTTGGTGTAGGTGATCCACTTGCTATCGGCAGAGAACTCTATGCCACGGAACTCCTGCTCAGGGTTCTGCATCAGCATCTTCTGGCTCTTGGCAGCTACATCTATGGCCATGAGGCGATTCTTGCGATCCGTGTAGAGCAGTTTCTTGCTGTCTGGCGTCCAGAACAAACTGCGGATATAAGTATCCGTATTCTTAGTCAGCTGAATCACATTGCTGCCATCTGCAGGCTGCAGATAGACTTCCGTCTCACCTGTACGATCGCTGATATAGGCGATGTACTTACCGTCTGGACTCCAAACGGCTCCGCGCTCGTTGGCCCCTGGGGTGCGGGTGATGTTCTTCACCACTCCTTGAGAAGCAGGCACATCGAACACATCGCCTCGGGCAGTGATAGCCAGACGGTTACCATCGTCCGTCACGCTGATGCTGGAGATGCGATTGCTCACATTGCGCTGCTCTGCACGTCCGTAAATATTATCTGAAGCCAGCGTGATGCTGATCTTCGTGCTCTGGCGGGTGGCAGGGTCCAACTTATACAGATAGCCGGCATTCTCATAGACGATGAGCTTACCATTGCTGCTTGGGAACTTCACATCGAAGTCGGTATAGTTTGTCACCTTCGCTGTCTGCTTGGTCTTCGTGTTATAAGCGAAGATATTCATGGTCATATCACGGTCGGAAATGAAGAAGATCTCATTGCCAATCCACATAGGCATGATGTCCTGTGCTATATTATCTGTCACATTCACCACCGTCTTCTGCTGAGGATCGTAGATCCAGATGTCATCGGCCATACCGCCACGATAGTATTTCCAAGTGCGGAATTCACGCATCACACGGTTGTATGCCATCTGCTTGCCGTCTGGAGAGAAGCTCACCCATCCGCCTTCTGGCAGAGGAATTTGCTCAGACATGCCGCCATCCTTGCCGATGGTGAAGAGTTGTCCTTCAAAGCCATCGCCGATGCGGTTTCTATACACCACCTGCTTGCCGTCGTTGGTCCAAGCCATCACGATGTTGTTTGGTCCCATACGGTCGCCCAGGTCGTCACGAGAGTTGGTGGAGGTGTAGGTCAGTCTTTTAGGTTCGCCTCCATTTGCTGGCATGAGATACACCTCCCTGTTTCCGTCATACTCACCAGTGAAGGCAATGCTCTGCCCATCTGGAGAGAACTTCGCAAACATCTCATAACCCACATGTGAGGTCAGTCGCTTCGCCTCGCCGCCATTGATAGACACCGTGTAGAGGTCGCCCGCATAGGTGAACACCACCTGGTTGCCATTTGTGGCAGGAAAGCGTAATAGTCGTGCCTCGTCAGCACTCGCCATGGCGGCAGACCCTGCCAGCAGCATGGCTAAGAATAGTTTTCTGTTCATCATATCAGTATATTTATGTATTATGATAGACAAAAGTACACAATATTTCCATATTTTTACAAAAAAGTGAAATTAAAATAGGAATTTCGTTTTCATAATATTACATTTGCAACCGATTTACAAAAAACGAGAGTAATACAAATCTATAAACGTAATTTTAATATGGCAGTTAAATTTTATCGCTCAGAAAACCAAGTACCTTTGGAGATGCATAAGGTACGCGTGGTGCAGAAGCTGACGCTTCTCCCTGTGGAGGAACGCCTCCGCGCCATTCAGGAAGCCGGAAACAACACCTTCTTGCTTCAGAACAAGGATATCTATATGGACATGATCACCGACTCTGGTGTGAATGGTATGTCAGACAAGCAGGTGGCAGCCATGCAGGTGGCCGACGACTCTTATGCTGGCTCTGAAACTTGGAATCGTGCCAAGGCCGCTATCGATGAGGTTTTTGGTGTGACCAACGTACTCCCTGCTCACCAAGGACGTGCTGCTGAGAACATTTTGGCAGAGGCTTTCGTAAAACCTGGCATGGTGACTCTGATGAACTTCCACTTCACCACCACCAAGGCCCACATCACTCGTCTGGGTGGTGAGGTTGTTGAGTTGGTAGACAAGAAAGGCCTTATTCCTCAGAGCGATGACCCATTCAAGGGTGACTTCGACTTGGAGGCTCTGCGCAAGGCTATCGACGACTATACGCCTGAGAAGGTGGCCTTCGTGCGTGTAGAGTCTGGTACCAACCTGATTGGCGGTCAGCCAGTGAGCCTTGAGAACATGATGGCTGTGTGCGACATCTGCCATGAGAAGGGTGTGGTGAGTGTGCTTGATGCCTCTCTGCTGCAAGACAATGTCTATTTCATGAAGACGCGTGAGCCTCGCTGCAAGTATATGGAGACCAAGGAGATCTATCATCTGTTGGCCAGCCGCTTCGACATCATCTACTTCTCTGCCCGCAAGTTGGGCTTCAGCCGTGGTGGTTTCATCCTCAGCAGCGACAAGAAGTGGACCGATATGATGATGGAGTTTGTGCCTCTGTTCGAGGGCTTCCTCACCTATGGCGGTATGGAAGTGCGCTCTATCGAGGCTGCTGCACAGGGTTTGCTCGAGTCACTCGATATGGAATACATCAACCAAGGTCCTGAGTTCATCGCCTACTTGGCTAAGGAGCTCGATGACTATGGTGTGCCAGTGATCAAGCCTGCAGGTGGTTTGGGTGTTCACCTCAACTGTTCTGAGTTCGTTCCAGAAATGCCCCACAATCAATATCCTGCTGCTGCCGTTGGTGCCGCTGTCTATATTGCTGGTGGTATCCGTGGTATGGAGCGTGGTACGGTGTCTGAGCAGCGTGAGCCTGATGGCAGTGAGCGCTATGCAGAGCTGGAGCTCCAGCGTCTGGCCGTTCCTCGCCGTGTGTTCACACTGAGCCAGATCAAGTATTGTGCCGACCGTGTGAAGTGGGTTTGGGACAATCGCAAGCTCATCGGTGGTCTGCAGTGGACACAAGAGCCTAAGGTGCTCCGCTTCTTCTTCGGCCGCATGAAGGAGATCGGCTACTGGCAGGAAGAGCTCGCCAAGAAGTTCCGTCAGGATTTCGGTGATTCTCTGTAATTTGGGACTTAAATAAACTAAGAGGGTGTGTCAAAATGACACACCCTCTTCTTCTTCTTTATTCATTGGCTGCAGTATAGATTTTCAGAACATCTTCATAGGCCAGTTTCTTGAAGTTGCCGTTGGTGATGGTGCGGCCGCGGGAGCATTTTTCTGCCATCAGCAGCAGTTCGTCGTTGGTGGCCTTGCGCCCTATCAGCTCTGGAATGCTGGCAGGCATGCCGATGCTGTGATAGAACTCGCGCATGCGGCGGATGCCCTCTTTGGCTGCCAACACAGGATCCTTCACCGTGACATCCAGCACCTCACGGGCAAAGCGGGCAAAGCGAGCTGGTCCGGCATCGAGCACATAGGTTGCCCAGTGGCACCAGAGGGCTGCCAGTCCGGCACCGTGTGCCACGCCATAGAGGGCACTGAGCTCATGCTCCATATTGTGAGTGCCCCAGTCGCCTATGGTGCCACAGCCCGTTAAGTCGTTGTGTGCCAGGCTTCCCGCCCACATGATCTGGCTGCGCAGATAGTAGTCTTCCGGCTGCGCCAACACCAGTGGGCCATATTCATGCACGGCACGCAGCAAGGCAATAGCGATGGCATCGGTGATGCCCATCTCCTCCTGAGAGAAGTAGCGCTCCATGGTGTGCATCATGATGTCGGTCACACCGCAGGCTGTCTGATAAGGTGGAAGTGTATAGGTGCGCACAGGGTTCATGATGGCAAACTTGCAGCGGCACAGATTATTGTCATACGACCATTTCAGATCGCCTTCGTCCTTGGTGATCACGCTGCCGCCACTCATCTCGCTGCCCGCAGCAGGGATGGTAAGCACAGCTGCCAATGGCAGGCAGGCCTTCGCCTCGGCCTTTCCAGCATAGAAGTCCCATACATCACCCTCGTAAGGCACACCCAGCGCCATGCACTTAGAGGAGTCTATCACGCTGCCTCCGCCCACTGCCAGAATGAAGTCGATGCCTTCCTTGCGGCAGAGGTCGATGCCCTCCTGAGCCTTGGAGAGTCGTGGATTTGGCACCACGCCACCCAGCGTAAGGTGCTCTATACCAGCCTCTGACAGTCGCTGCTGTATCTCATACAAAAGGCCTGAGCGCTCGGCACTCTTGCCACCATAATGTATCAGCACCTTAGTGCCGCCATAGCACTTCACCAACTGCGGAATTTGCTCCTCAGCATCTGCTCCGAACACCACCTGGGTGGGAGCATAGTAGTTGAAACTTTTCATAGTATTAAACTCTTTATTGTTCTTGGATTTTGCGCTAAGGTAAGGATTTTTTGACATATCACCATATCTTTCTGAAATATTCTATGTATATTTGCACAATTTGTTAATGTAAAGCTAATACAATAAGCCAATGCGTAGATTTATACTTTTCACTCTGATGCTCTCCATGCAGTATGCACTGATGGCAGCATCTGTGATCAAAGGCAAGGTGGTGGATGCCCAGACGGGCGATGCCATAGACTATGCCGACGTGATAGTGACAGACCTGGATGACAAAGTGGTGGCAACCAGCATGGTGAACAATGGCAGCTTCACCGTGAATAATGTGCCTGCGGGCGATGTGTTGGTGCTGGTGCGCCTAATGGGTTACGACCCTTATGTGAGTGATAAACTGACGCTGACCGATGGACAGACCATCGACCTCGGCACCATCCGCCTGCAAGTGCTGGCCACCGGACTGAGCGAGGTGACCGTGGTGGGCGAAAGGAATCAGATAGTGTATAGGCTTGACCGCCAGCGCATCAGCGGCTCTGCATCGGTGACAGCTCAGGGCGGCACGGCGGTGGACATTCTGGCCAACACGCCTTCTGTTCAGGTGGATGCCGATGGGGGCATGACCTTCCGCGGAAGCAGCAACTTCCTGGTGTATGTGGACGGCAAACTGAGTCCGCTCTCTGGCACTCAGGCCCTGCAGCAGATACCTGCAGCAACGATTGAAGATATTGAGCTAATCACCACTCCATCAGCACGTTATCGTGCCGAAGGTGATGTGGGTATCATCAATATTACCACCAAGCGCAGCACGGCCAGCGGATGGAGCGGCATGGTGAATGCCTCTGGTAGCACCTTGGGCACTTGGACGCTGGATACGCAGCTGAGCTATCGCACGGGCAAGCACACCTTTTATATAGGTGAGACGGCTACCACCATCAAGGGTAAGAGTGATTTCCAACAGAAGAAAAAGACCATCGTGGATGATTACACCACCACTTCAGAGTCGGACGGCGAGCGCTTCTCCAGCAATCGCTCCTACATCGGCAAGGCGGGTTGGAACTTCAACGACGGCAAGCATCACGATGTGTCACTCGACTTCCAAAGCGGTCAGACGCGCAATACGCGTGGCGGTGATATGCAGTATGACGAGCTGCGCCTCTTCAAAGACGAGGTGATAAACAACAACAGCTACACCAGCCACGACATCTATCAGCTGAAGAAGAACCTCTTCCAGGCGACGCTGACATACAACTGGAAAATCAATGATCGCAATAGCATTCATACCGTGAACCGCTTCCGCTACGACTGGTACTCACGCGAATATACCGAGAGTAATATGTTCGACCGCACGGGTGCCCGTTACGAGGGTACGCGCGGCTACGAGGAAGAGCACCACTGGGACTGCGACGGCTCCCTGACTTGGGTGAACAACTACAGCTCAACGGGCAAGTTCGAGTCGGGCTACCAATACATCACCTACAGCGAGCACGGCGAGTATAACATCAAGTACTGGGATCGCGGGGAGCAGCAGTTCATTTGGGCCGACGACCAGCATGCACCGTTCTACTACCGCCGTCAGACGCATGCGCTCTACGCCATGCTGAACGATAAGTTCGGTGCCTTCGAGTTTGATGCCGGCCTGCGTGCCGAGCGCATCATCGACTATGTGGACATCACCGTCCCTGGCGGCAGCCTTGACAAGAAGAGACTGGACTGGTTCCCTTCTGCCCACCTTTCTTATAATATGGAGGAAAAAGGCATCTACACGCTGGGATACTCTCGCCGTACCAACCGCCCAGGTATCTGGCAGACAGAGCCTTACATCACCTATGAGGACTACTACACCCGCAAGATAGGTAGCACCGACATCAAGCCGGAGTTCATCCACAGCGTGGAGCTGAGCTACCGCAATTCCTTCGAGAACGGACACAGCATTGCCGCTACGGCTTTCTATCGCTACCGCTCTGATGTAGTGGACTGGGTGCGTGAGGCTTACGAGCCCGGCGTGACTCTGGATCGCAACGTGAATGCCGGTAATCAGGACGAGCGTGGCTTCGAGTTCAGCGGTGTAGTGAAAGCCAACGATTGGTACACCACTACCCTCAACGGCAGCGTCTATCAGTACGACTTCGATGCTAAGTATCCTGGCACCACTGATGCCGAGGGCTTCACTTTCCAACTGGGTTGGATCAACGCCCTCTCCTTCGGTGCCAACAGCAAGTTGCAGCTTGATGGCCATTGGATCGGCCCTAAGAGTCTGACGCAGGGCAAGGAGCACGGCTATGTGTACTTCAATCTGGCCTATCGTCAGACCTTTGCCAAGGGCAAGCTTTCTCTCACGGCTGTGGCCAACGATATTTTCCACACCGCGCGCTACTATAACCGCCGCATGAACGAGACCCTGCGCTCAGAGACTTGGGTACGCCCGAAGTATCCTAACATCCTGGTTTCACTGAGCTACAGCTTCAATGCCGGTGGCAAGCACAACAACAACACCAACAGCGGTACGTTGTTCGAGGGAAGCAACTTCTAGCAGCAGACAATCTGCTGCCATGCAAAAATGCAAGAATGCAAAGTTTCCATGTTTGCATTTTTGAATATTTGAATATTTGATTTTTATTAAGATGTTCGAGAAACTAAAAGAACTGTACAAATCTTATATCGGCCACGAGCCTGAGCAGGTGGATGAGATGCCTGCTTCTGGATCCGACCGAAGGTATTACCGCCTGCACGGCGACCCTACGCTGATAGGTGTCTGCGGCGAGTCGGAGGCTGAGAACAAGGCGTTCCTCTACATGGCGCGCCACTTCAAGAGCAAGGGGCTGCCTGTGCCTCAGGTGGTGGCTCAGAGCGCCGATGGCATGTGCTATCTGCAGGAAGATCTAGGCGACACCCTACTCTTCAAGGCCATTGAGAAAGGCCGACTGACGCATGTGTTCAGCGAGGAGGAGAAGACCTTGCTGAAGAAGACCATCCGCCTGCTGCCCGACGTGCAGTTCCTCGGTGCCGACGGCATGGATTTCAGCGTGTGCTACCCTCAGGCTGAGTTCAATCACCGCAGCATCCTCTGGGACCTTAACTACTTCAAATACTGCTTCTTAAAAGCCACCGGACTGGTCTTTCAGGAGGACCGACTGGAGGATGATTTCGAGAAGATGGCTGCCGTGCTGATGCGCAGCGCTTCGGGCACTTTCATGTACCGCGACTTCCAGAGTCGCAATGTGATGATCAAGGACGGAGAGCCTTGGCTAATCGACTTCCAGGGTGGCCGAAAAGGCCCATTCTACTACGATGTGGCTTCCTTCCTCTGGCAGGCGAAGGCCAACTATCCCGAGAGTCTGAGGGCAGAACTGCTCAGCGAGTATCTGAACGGCTTGCGAAAATACCAACCTATCGACGAGGCTGAATTCCACACCCAACTGCGCCACTTCGTGCTGTTCCGCACGCTGCAGGTGCTGGGTGCCTATGGCTTCCGCGGCTACTTCGAGAAGAAGCCGCACTTCATGCAGAGCGTGCCCTTCGCTGTGGAGAACCTGCGCCGACTGCTGAAGCAGCCGTTCACTGAGTATCCTTACCTCTGCCAGATTCTCACAGAGCTCACCCAGCTGAAGCAGTTCACCGAGACGGAGAAACACCTCACGGTGAGGGTGATGAGCTTTGCCTACAAGAAGGGCATCCCTGATGATCCTACGGGCAATGGCGGTGGCTTTGTGTTCGACTGCCGCGCCATCAACAATCCGGGCAAGTACGACCGCTACAAGCCGTTTATCGGACTGGATGAGCCGGTCATCAAGTTCCTCGAGGAAGACGGCGAGATTCTCACCTTCTTGGAGCATGTCTATGCGCTGACCGATGCCAGCGTGAAGCGCTACATGGAGCGTGGATTCACCAACCTCTCCATCTGCTTCGGCTGCACGGGCGGCCAGCACCGCTCCGTCTATGCCGCCCAGCATGTGGCTGAGCGCCTGAACAAGAAATTCGGCGTGGAGGTGAACCTCATTCATCGGGAGCAGAACATACAGCAACAACTGAAAAGAATTATGAATTATAAATTATGAATTATGAATAACAATAGTGTAATAAACAGATAGTTCGTTGTGTTTTAGTATGCGCAAAATAATTCATAATTCATAATTTCAAAACATGAAAGCACTGATATTTGCCGCAGGGCTCGGCACCCGACTTAAGCCCCTCACAGACACCTTGCCAAAGGCACTGGTGGAAGTCGGCGGAAAGCCGATGCTGGAGCATGTGATCCTGAACCTGAAGGCTCAGGGATTCACGGATATAGTCATCAATATCCACTACCTTGGTGAGCAAATCATCAACTTCCTGAATGCGCACGACAATTTCGGGGTGAATATCGGCATCAGCGATGAGCGAGGCGAAGTGCTGGAGACGGGTGGCGGCATCCTCAAGGCTGCCGATCTTCTGGACGACGGCGAGCCGTTCTTGGTGCACAATTCTGATATTCTGACCAACGTAGATCTGCGTCAGCTCTATCAGCAACATATTGATTCTCAGGCAGATGCCACCTTGCTGGTAGACCATCGCGACACCTCCCGCTACCTGATTTTCGACCACGCCAACACGCTCTGTGGATGGATCAACAAGAAGTCTGGCGAGCAGAAGCCCGAGGGATTCTGCTATGACCCCACCCTGCATGAATCCTGGGCCTTCGGTGGCGTCCACGTCATTTCACCCACCCTGCTCCGCTTCATGCGTGAGGATGGCTGGAGCGGCAAGTTCTCCATTATCCCCTTCTACCTCTCCGTCTGCCGCAAAGCTCGCCTCATGGCCAGCCCCATCAATCCCGACCGCTATTGGTTTGATATCGGAAAAATGGAAACGCTTCAGGAAGCAGACCACTTCCTAAAATCGCTGTGACGTGTGACGCTGTGACGCTCACACCCTACACTCTAAACACTTCTCGCCCTTTCTGCCACTCATCCCGAGCCAGCAAATCGGCAATGTGTCTGCTGCTGCGTTTGTAGAGCAGATGCACCAAGGCGAAGAAGACGGCAAAGAGCACATAGCTCAGCGCTGGAGCAACCTCCATCACCATCAAGACGGCATCGAAGGCCGTATGCGCCGCCACAGGAGCCGCTAAGGTGAGTACTTGGTAGAGCCGTTTGTTCTCCCCACCCTCAAAGTGCGCCAGCGAATAATAATACCCCATCAGCACCCCGAAGAAGAAGTGCCCCGGAATGGCCAGCAGCGCCCTTGAAATGCTCACGTAGAAGAAATGATCCAGGTTGGAAGTGACATACATCACATTCTCCAGCGCGGCGAAGCCCAATGACACCGCCGCAGCATACACCACACCGTCCATCCGCTCGTCGAAGTACTTGTTGCGCCGCACTACCAGCCAAAGCATCAGCAACTTAGCCGTCTCCTCGGGCAGACCGGCACCGAAGAGCGCCACCCTGATCTCATCCAGCCAAGTGGCAGGCGCATCGGTGAAGAAACCCATGGAGCGCAGCGGCATAGAGATGCCCAGCGACACCCATGTGGCACACACGCCGTAGAGAAATGCCCTGATCAGCTGCATGGGCGGCTCCTGGTTGTACTTATCCTTCTTCCAGATGTAGAAGAGCAGCACCAGCGCCGGCACCACCGCCGTGAATATGATGAATCCTATACCCATAATTCGTTGTCTTACACTGCAAAAATAGAGATAATTTTGCTTATCCCAAATATTCTGGTTAAATTCGCACAAATATAAATTTACATACCACTATGAGAAAGAGTATTTTTTCGTTGGTCCTTATGACCTTTCTGGCTGCTGGAGCCCATGCCCAGATAGCCAAACAGATGGAAGAGCGTTTCATCGGACAGATGTTGGGAAACCTTGGTGGCACACAGATTGATCTGTGGAGCGACGGTTCTCTGCCCCAGAACGGTGTAGATTACAACAACCTGCCTGCCAATGCCATTGAGTCGGCTCCTAAGTGCGAGATCTTCGTACCAAAGAGCAACAAGCCCGTGCCTGTGGTGGTGGTCTGCCCGGGCGGTGGCTACATGATGACTGCCATCTACCATGAAGGCTATGCTTGGCGCAATTTCTTCGAGCGTCAAGGCATCGCCACCGTGCTGCTGAACTACCGCATGCCTCACGGCAATCACCTGGTGCCTGCCAGCGATGTCTATGCCTGCATCCGCTACCTCAAGGCCCATGCCAAGGAACTGAACATTGATCCAGAACAGATAGGTGTGATGGGGTCTTCTGCGGGCGGCCACTTGGCCAGCACCGTAGCCACCCATGCTGCCGACGATGTGCGCCCTACCTTCCAGATCCTGTTCTATCCGGTGATTACGATGGATGCCTCGTTCACCCACCAGGGCTCCCGTGAAAGCCTGCTGGGCAAGGAGCCTTCTGCCGAACTGGTGCGCCTCTACAGCAACGAGCTGCAGGTGACCGAGAAGACACCGAAGGCCTTCATCGTGCTCACTGCCGATGATACCACCGTGCCTCCGCTCAACAGCGCCCGCTACTATGCAGCCCTCTGTGAGAAAGGCGTTCCAGCCGTGATGCATGTCTATCCCGTAGGCGAGCATGGCTTCGGCATCTATGATAGCTTCCCCTACCAAGCCCAGATGATGCTGGAGCTGGAGACTTGGCTGAAGTCTATTTTCTGATGATTCTTAGAAGATTTTTCCCATCTTCTCCACACCCAGCACTCTCTCACCTAGATCGGTATGATAATGCCCCTTGTTTATCAAGTTGACACCGCCTTTCAGCACGAAGTGGCGTAATGGGCGTAGCCACCTCCAGGCTGATGCCCGAAGTGCCTACCACCACTCCCAGTCCGAGATGATTGACTGCTGTGACGCATGACGCTGTGATGCCAACTGTTAATAAATGTTATACATAGCATTGCCATCTCGATAATTTGAAGTAATTTTGCAAGCCGATTTCATACAGAGATCGCTATTTGACATGATGAGAAGAAGGAGTTTGGTGCTTCTGATGGTCGTAATCAGCGTGATGCCGATGAAGTCCCAAGAGAGGCGCACCTTGACAGTGGATCAACTGTTCGATTTTGTAGAAAGCAACAGCAAGACTCTTCAGACACAGAAGACAAGCGTAGAATTTGCAAGTAAAGGATTGGATGCGGCAAAAAGTCAACGCTTGCCTGACATCAACACCAGTCTATCACTCAGTTACAACGGCAATGTGCTCATTACCGACCGTGACTTTTCTGAGGCGCATGGCTACAGTGTTCCCCACATGGGGAACTCGTTTGCCCTGGAAGCGCAGCAGGTGGTGTATGCCGGTGGTGCCATCAATGCGGGCATCCGCATGGCAGAGTTGCAGCAGGAGGCGGCGCAGACCTCTGAGCAGCAGACGCGCCAGCAGCAGCGTTTCCTGGCATTGGGGCAATACTTGGACCTCTACCGCCTCTTCAACCAGCAGCAGGTCTATGAGCAGAACATCAAGCTGACCCTCCGCCTGATAGAAGACATCCAGGCGAAGCACAGCGAAGGCATGGCCCTGCGCAATGACGTGACGCGCTATGAGCTGCAGTTGGAGAATCTGCGTCTGGCTCTCCGCAAAGCGCAAGACCAGCGCTCCATCTTGAACCACCAGCTCTGCAACACGCTCGGCCTGCAGGATGTGGAGATAGTGCCAGACACTACCCTCACGCAGACCACCTTCGGCCACAGCGGCGAGGAGGCCTGGCAGACAGAAGCCCTCAGCTCCTCTCCTGCCCTGAAGCAAGCCGCCATCGGTAAGCTCATGGCCGATCAGGAGCTGAAACTGGCCAAGAGCGAGCTGCTCCCGAAAGTGGCGCTCGTAGCTGCCGACCACCTGAACGGCCCGTTCACCTATGACATTCCTCCTAAAGATATTAATGTGAACTACTGGTATGTGGGTGTGGGTGTGCAATACCCCATCAGCAGCCTCTTTAAGGGTAACAAGAAGTTGCACCAAGCACGCATAGCCACCCGTCGGAGCACGGAGGCGCATGCCGTGGCCGCAGAGCAAGTGAACAATGCCGTGCAACAGGCCTACACGCTCTACGAGCAGGCTTATGCTGAGCTGGATACGCAGCGCAAGAGTGTGGAACTGGCCAGCCAGAACTACAAGGTGGTGAATGATCGCTACCTGTCACAGCTCGCCCTCATCACCGACATGATAGATGCCTCCAACATCAAGCTGCAAGCCGAACTTCAGGAGGTGAATGCCCTCATCGGCATCGTCTATGCCTACTACCAGATGAAATACGTGAGTGGAACTTTATAATTTATAATTCATAATTCAAAACAATGAACAGCAAGAAACAAATTAAGAGAATATACAACGGCATAGTGATCTGCCTGCTTCTGATAGGCATCTGCCTGGCATGCAGCCGTTTCATACATTTTGGTCGGGTGGAATACACAGACGATGCACAGGTGTGGCGACACATCACGCCTATCAATGCCCGCGTGGGCGGATTCATCAAGGAGATCCGCTTCGAAGACTACAGTCAGGTGAAGAAGGGTGATACCCTGGTCATCATAGAGGATGCGGAGTACCGCTTGCAACTGGCTCAGGCAGAGGCCAATCTGGAAGGTTCTCGCTCTGGTTCGTCGGCCATCAGCGCAGGCATGAATACCACCGCCAGCAATGTGCGCGTGGCCGCTGCCGGCATCGAGGAAGCACGGGTGAACATGGAGAATGCTAAGGCCGACTTTGAGCGCTATGCAGCACTGCTGCAGCGTGAGGCGGTGACTCAGCAGCAGTACGACAATGCCCGCACCCGCTACGAAGCAGCCAAGGCACGCTATGAGCAGGCCAGCAGTCAGCGCCAATCTACCGCCCTGGTACAGACGGAGCAGGCACAGCGCCTGTCACAGACACAGCGTGGCACCGATGTGGCCGAAGCACAAGTGAATTTGGCACGTCTGAACCTCTCCTATACCGTGATTCTGGCTACCTGCGACGGTGTGATGAGCCGCAAGGACATCCACGAGGGGCAGCTGGTGCAGCCCGGTCAGGAGCTGGCACGCATCGTTGACGATGAGCAGGTCTGGGTAGTAGCCAACTATCGTGAAACGCAGATGAAGCACATCGCCGTGGGCCAGACCGTGGAGTTCACCGCCGATGCCATTCCAGGCATCACCTACCGCGGTGAGGTGGAAGCCATCTCCGGAGGCACAGGATCGGCCTTCTCCGCCATCCCTGTGGACAATGCCACGGGCAACTTCGTGAAGGTGGAGCAGCGTGTGCCAGTGCGCATCTTGCTGAGCAGCGAGAATAAGGCCGAAGACGTGAAGCGCCTTCTGGCTGGACTGAATGTGGAATGTGAAGTGAAGTACTGATGGCTGACTGGAATAATCAGAAATTCGCCATGCCGATGTTCAACGACTGGGTGCCAGAGCGCATCCGGCCTTGGATCTACCTGTGCTTCGCGTTTTTCTTTCAACTCTCGGGCGGCGTCTACTTTGCCAACCTGCAGCACATGATGGGAGCCACCTCCCTGATGCGTGAAGACATTCAGATAGTGGCCATGTTCGGTGTGGTGGGCGTGAACATGCCCTTCCCGTTCCTCTTCCGCTACAAGTTGCGCTTCACCAATAGGCAGCTGCTCATCAATGCCGCCATCGTCATCGCGGTGTGCAACATCCTCTGCCTGTATGTGACATGGCTGCCTGCCCTCTGCCTGATCTCCTACATCGCCGGATTCTTCAAGCTCTGCGGCACCTTCGAGTGCTTCTCTAACATCCGTCTTTGGATATCGCCAAAGCAGGATTTCGGGGTGTTTCTGCCCTCTATTTACATTATTATATTGGGGGCCATGCCAGCCAGCAACTGGCTGTGCCAGAACCTCACCCTGTGGCTGGGTTCTTGGCAGGCCATGCACTGGTTCATGGTGGCATTGATGTTGCTGGTGGCGCTGGTGATCTATACCTGCACCCACCCGTTCCGCTTCATGAAGCCCCTGCCGCTGGTGTCGCTCGACTGGCTGGGATGCATCCTCTGGTCGGCCGTGATGCTGGAGGTGATCTGGCTCTTCACCTACGGCGAGTTCTACAACTGGTGGAACAGCCCCGTGTGGCGCGGTGTGCTCATCAGCCTGCCTCTCACGTTGGCAGTGACCATCTGGCGCATGGTAGGCATCCGCCATCCCTACATCGACCCCAGCGTGTGGCCGCATAGCCGTCTCATCCCCATCTTAGGCATGTTCTTCGTGGCCGAGGTGATGAATGCCACCCCGCATGCGCTGCAGAACACCCTCACCAGTGCCGTGCTGCAATGGGGGTTCAGCACCACGCAGCAGCTCTACGCCTGGGAGTTCTTAGGATATACTCTGGGCTGTGCCTTCACCATCTTCTGGCATCGTCCGCTGCACCAGAAATACACCCGCCTGCTCACCGTGGGCTTCTTCTGCCTGCTGATGTATCAGGTGCTGATGTACTTCTATATAGCGCCAACGCTGAACATCGAACGCCTGTGGATGCCTACTTTCCTGCGCACCTTCGGCTATGCAATTTTCTTCTCCACCATGACGCTCTATCTGAAGGATCTGATCCAGTTCCCCACGTTCTTCATGGCCCTCACCGTGAGCGGCTTCATTCGCAACGGCGTGGCAGAGTCTCTTTGCTCAGGGCTCTACAGCTATGGCCTGCGCCGACAGATAGCCGATACGCTGAATCGCGGTCTGCACTCCGACTATCTGGGGGTATTGCAAGTGGCTGTGAAAGAGATGTATGGCATCATGTGCCTGATTGGAGTGGCCGTCTTGCTGCTCATGCTGCTCTACGATGTGCAGCCCGTGAGAAGCACCATGAAGAAGATGCCCTACATCGGCTGGATAGGCCGTCAGCTGAAGCATCAACTCAAAGTGGAAGGGAAGATATAGTTGAAAAAGCATTGTGATGTCCCAGATTTTTGTAACTTTGCCTGACGCATAAAGCCAGATTGTATCACTGAAAAAAAGATTCAGAGCTATGGAAAAAGCATTAGAGTTTCTGAGAGACCACGTCGAAGTGGCCTTCGCTACCTGTGAGGGCGACCGCCCCAAGATCCGCGTGTTCCAAATCATGAAGATGGAAGGCACCGACCTATACTTCGCCACCTCCCCCGTCAAGGAAGTATATAAGCAGCTGCAGGCGAATCCCCAAATCGAGATACTCTCCAGAGAGGGCCAAGTCTCCGTGCGATGCGTCGGCAAGGCCGTGTTTGAGGTCGATGAAGAGACCAAGCAATGGATCTACGAGCACAACGCCGTGCTGTCACGCCTCTATTCCGCCTACGACAAGATGGCCTACTTCAAGATGACCATTGAGCAGATGGACTATTACGACCTGGCTCCCACCCCGCCCGTACTGAAGCACTTCGACTTAGTGCAGCATACCGTAGGCAATGGCTTCGTAGGAGAAAGATTCAGCAAGCAATGAATGATAAACATAAAGAACTTCATAAAGTAAGCACTTTCATTTGCGAATACGAAATATTGTTTGTGTTTTTTGCGAACGAAAGAAGAAAACAGGCGTGGGAATCTGCTGATATCTGACTGCAAGGCGTTGCTAGAGCCTCAAGGTGTGGATGGAGCAGCGTTCTCACGATTCTCTTAGTTGGCAGAGATGAAGCGAGCTTGCGTCTCCTTGATGTGATTGTAGCCGGCGGTGTTCAGATGCAGGTTGTCACTGCTGAAGAAGAGGATCTTGGCGCCTGGTGCTCCCTGACGCAGCTTCTCGGCCCAGTAGGCCTTGGTCACATTAGAAGCGATGATCTCACTGAAAGACCCTCCGAAGACGGCGATCTTCTTTCCGTAATTCTCTGACTTCTCATAGTCTTGTGCCCACAGGTTCATGGTGAACAGGGCACACAACAAGGTAAAAATAACTTTTTCATACGTATGGATTAATTGGTTGTTAGCATTCTGACCACGGTCTCCTGAATATGCCGCTGTGCCACCTCGGGACGCATGGCTTCTTCCAACGGAGTGCCTGGAGGATTGATGCAAGCCACCTCATGGAAGCCTACTTGGAGCAGTGCCTCACGGCAGGAGATGCGCCCTGCTATGAGGCAGACGGGCGCTTTGCCTGCATGGTGGAGGATGCCCACGGGGAGCTTGCCCATGAGCGTCTGACGGTCGGCTGCGCCCTCACCCGTGATGACTAGGTCGGCATCGCTGGTCAGCGCCTCAAAGCCAATGGTCTGCAGCAGGAGGTCTATGCCAGGCTGGCAGTCGGCACCGAGGTATTGCAGGAAGGCATAGCCCAGGCCTCCCGCTGCCCCTGCCCCCTCGTCTGAGGAGTGGTCGGCATCGAAGTAGAGGGCGGAGTACTCGGCGAATGCCTTGGCACGCCGGTCGAGCGTTTCTACCATCTCAGGAGTGGCACCTTTCTGGGGACCGAACACATGGGCCGCGCCTTGCTCGCCGAAGAGCGGATTCTTCACGTCGGTGGCGATGGTGAAACGCACACGTTTCAGCACCTCGATATCTTCCCAACGGACATCGGTTCCGAAAGCGTCTTGCAGGGCGTAGATCATGCCCACACCGGCATCGCTGGTAGCACTGCCGCCCAGACCCACGATGATGTGGCGGGCACCGCGCTTCACGGCATCGGCCACCAACTGCCCCGTGCCGTAGGTATCGGCATTCAGGGGGTCTCGCTCCTCGGGCTTCAGCAGGGTGAGTCCGCTGGCTTCGGCCATCTCTATCACGGCCAGGGAATCGGGCGTGAGCAGGTAGTGCGCTGTGATGGGTCGTCGCAGCGGGTCAAGCACAGGCACTTCTATCACCTCTCCGCCTATGGCAGCTTGGAAAGCAGCCCTAAACCCCTCGCCCCCATCGCTCACCAGCACTTGATGGATATCGGCATCTGGACAGACGCTCCGCACGCCCTCAGCGGCGGCTGCACCTGCTTCTGCGGAGGTCAGGCATCCCTTGAAGGAATCTATGGCTATGACTACTTTCATCTCTCTGTGCTCTTATATGTGCACAAAGATAGAGAATGAAATTGAGAATTGAAAATTGTTTTTCATTGAACATTGTGCTTAAAATCTAACGCGTGTAGAGAACTCCACCGTGAAGGGACGGATATAGGTGCCCGAGGTGAGGTAGTTCTGGAACTTAGAGGCATCGGTGGCAAGGCTGGCAGCCTGAATGCCGGCGCTGGCTCCCTTCTGGTTGAGGAAGTTGATCACGCTCACACCGAATGACACGGCACGGCTCATGTTATAGTCCACGCCACCGAAGGTCTCCCAGCGGGGATTGAAGTAGAGCGTGTTGGTGCGGTTGATGTACTGGCGGCTATAGTAGCGGGCGCTGGCCCAGATGCGCCACTTGTCTATGGTGTAGCTGGGCTCCAGCTCTATCTCCACGCTGCTGATGCCCGTTACCTTCTTGTCGCTGAAGTCGTAGGTCTCGCTGTAGCCATCGCTGAACACAGGCTCGAACTTATAGTCGCGGTAGCGCGGGGCACGCAGGTTAATCAGGCCATGGAAGGAGAAGCCACGGAACGGGGTAAGCACCACATCGGTGGTCCATCCGAAGGCATCGATATTGTAGAACGACGGGATATAGACAGTCTCTTGATAGCCTTCTGGATAGCCGCCTGCTGCTTTGGTGAGGGTGTGTGTCCAGAGGGAGTTGACGAAGTCGTTCTTCTGCACCAAGTAGGTGAGCAATGACTGGGCATCGATCCAGGAGTTGCGATAGTTGATGCCGGCACGGAACATGTAGTTGCTCTTCACATCGGTGACGGGCGACATGGCGGTGCCATACTCCGTGATCTCTGGGCGGCGGTAGGTGGCCAAAGCATCGGCCTGCAGGGCGAAGCCAGGAGTGAGGCGGTAGTAGGCGGTGAAGGTGGCTGCGGTGTTGAGCCAGTTCTCGCTGATGCGGTTCTTCACTACGCCTGGGGTGAGCAGGCTCCAGTTGGGCGTACGGCTGTTGTTGGTGGCATCGTCTACATTGTTGGCTGCCTTGCCGGTGACATTCATATACTCCAAGCGCAGACCGCCCGTGAGGGTGAGGCGCTGGGTAGGCTTCCACTGGTCGCGGGCATAGATGGCCAGCTTGGTCTCGTTGCCGTTGAAGTAGTTGGAGCCTGTATTGAACACCCAGTAGTCCTGACCATTGTAGTAGAGCTGCTTAGGGTCTTTCTTGGCCTCATGGGCGAAGTTGCCCGTGAAGGTGCTCTGGCTGGTATGGTCGAACCACGCATCGGCTGCCACGAACCAGTCGTGATGCTCGTTCTTTCCGCGCAGCTCGGCGGTATTCATCCAGTCGCTGTCGGTGGTGTCGTAGTTGCTGTAGAGTCGGCCCTGTACATTGCCGGCAAAAGGAGTTCCGTCTGTATAGGTATAGCCGTCTGTGGCTCCTACCTTGCTGATGGAGGTGAGCATGAGGTTAGACACATCGGTGTGTATGGTCTTGAGGCGGGAGCGGAAGTCCAGCTCATTGCCATTGTTGAAGCGGTAAGTGAGGTTGAAGGTGGCCATGTGCGAGTGGGTAAGGCCGTCGTCGGTCATGTTTCTCGACTTCGTCTGTCCGTCTTTCGGGTCTATGTAGTGGTAGCCTGTAAGGTTGGGCAGATACTGGTCGTGCCCCAAGTCGAAATCTTCAAACGGCTTCACGCTGCCATCGCCCACGAAGATGAACGGACCGTTATTGTCGCTCACGGTCATGGTACTCATATAGTTATAGGTGAGTGAGGCGCGTCCCCTACCTTCAGCAAAGGTCTTGGAGAGAGCAGCCTTGTAGAACTGGATGCGCTCGGTGAGGTAGCTCATATCCAGATGGTTGGAGCTGCGGTCGAAGTTCTGGTAGGTGTTGAGGTTGAAGCCCCAGCCATGCCCCAGCGGAGCCCCCACATTGAGGTCGAGCTGATGCTGGCCGTAGATGTTGACGGAGTAGTTGGCCCCACCGCTCAGACGGTCGGCAGTCACCTTGGAGGTGGTGCTGGGAAAGTAGCCGATGATGCCCACGCGCAAGGCACTCTCATCGAGGGTGGAGAGCGACATGGACTCGGTATTCAGTCCGTTGTGCCAAGACCAGTGGCCCGGGAAGAATCCCAAGTAGAATGAAACAGGCAGCCCATCTTCGAAGATGGCGGAGCCGCTGCTGGGGATGCCCAGGGAGATGGTGCGGGGCACGGTGGCAGAAGAGGCATTGAGCATCACATTCTGATTACTGCGACGGCCTTCCTGTATGCTGTCGTTAGGGGTGTTCTGCGCTTTCAGCGCACTGGCAGCCAACAAGCCTGCAGCCAAGGTGATAACTGTGGTTTTGAAGTTTGTCATCATTGCAAAATCGTTAATATTTCTGATGTTGCAAAGGTACGGCACTTCGGGCAATGGATGCTTATATTTCCTACGGACAGACTTATCATAATTACGGAAAATCCCCACTCCTCCGAGTAAGCGGAAAAGTGGGGAAAATACAGTTCATAGAATCAATGGGTGGTCTTAAGATACTGCAGGTCGCCATACCAATAGCTGGCGGTGGTGCCTCCGTCGATGAGAATATCAGCACCAGTGATGAAGCGACCGCGCTTGGACATAAGGAACTCTGCGAGCTCCCCTACCTCATCAGGCGTACCTGCACGGCGGGCTGGAGAGGCCTCTATCATGCGCAGATAGCCGTCCTTGCGAGGGCCGTGCAGCTCGTCATTGGCCAGCGGGGTGATGATGATGCCCGGAGAGATGCTGTTGATGGTGGCTCCACGACGGCCCCAGCGGGGGGCCTCGTACATCACGCGGAGCACATTGCAGCGCTTCGAATACTGGTAGGCCTTC